>Ga0114960_10001502_pt1 | contig 18609 bp, 16 predicted proteins | sample C_130625_MF_Meta_FD_92637 | JGI IMG/M metagenome (GOLD analysis project Ga0114960, IMG submission 92637) | Freshwater microbial communities from Lake Croche, Canada to study carbon cycling - C_130625_MF_MetaG | ecosystem: Environmental > Aquatic > Freshwater > Lake | place: Lake Croche, Canada... | reverse complement strand
TGAATTTTTTTTTTTAGTGATAAAATATAATTATTAAAAAAATTATTCAAAAAATTATTCAAGAAATTATTCAAGAAAATTATTCAAAAATTTTATTTTTAATTATTGTATTTATCTATTTTTTTCTTAAAATTAGAGTATCAATAAAAATTATGAATAATTTCTGGTTTTTATCAATAAAAAATAAGTATAATTAAAATTATAATATATACAATAAATATATCAATATATATTTTTAATAATAAATTGTTTCATCAATAAAAAATTCTTGAATAATTTTTAGATATTTTTTGATTTTTAAAAATATTCAAAAATTATTCAAAATTATTCATTGATCTTTAACAACAAAAATCTTGAATAATTTCTGAAAAAAAAATTATTCAAAATAAAAAATTATGCTCAAATATTCCAGTCACAAAAATTTTGAATAATTTTTTTTTCAGAAATTATTCAAGAATTTTTATCAATACTTATTATTAATTTAATACATTATTTTAAACTATTTTTATCAATAAAAAATAATTAAAAATTATGCATTTATCAATGTTATTGATATTCACTTAAAATATATTTTACATTTAATCAATAACATTGTATAAAAGTCACAGACATAGGTAATTTAATTTTTTAACAAAATTGTGTTGTTTATGCAACTAATTACAATCCATCCATTTTTAGAAAGTGTCTAGACGTAGCGGGTTTTATAAAAATTAAGAAAAATCCTTAGACGTAGCGGATTTTTAAGAAAAAAAATAAAAGTTTTTATAAAAATAAATAAAAATATTTTTGAAAAAAAATGAAAAAAAAAATGGTTAGACGTGGCGGATTTTTAAATTTTTTGACAAAATCCGCTACGTCTAAGGATTTTTTAGACAAGCTTTCCATGCTCTGTCACTTTGAAAAATCGCGTTTATGACACAAACTACAACACACTTTTTTTATAAAAAATGGCTAGACGTAGCGGGTTTTTAATTTTTTTGACAAAATCCGCCACGTCTAAGGATTTTTTAGACAAGCTTTCCATGCTCTGTCACTATGAAAAATCGCGTTTAAGCAACCAACTACAACCCAAAAATTTTCTAAAAAATGGTTAGACGTAGCGGATTTTTAAATTTTTTGACAAAATCCGCCATGTCTAGGGATTTTTTAGACAAGCTTTTCATGCTCTGTCACTATGAAAAATCGCGTTTAAGCAACCAACTACAACACATTTTTTTTCTAAAAAATGGCTAGACGTAGCGGGTTTTTAATTTTTTTTGACAAAATCCGCCACGTCTAAGGATTTTTTAGACAAGCGATCATAGCTCCGTCACTTTCAAAAATCGGGTTTATGATAAAAACAAAAATTATATATATTTAAATCAATTATTTATTGATTTAAATATATTTATTATTTTTATAAAAAATTTAAGATTCATGAGAAGCTATTTTTAGTAAAATTTCTTCTTTGTGATTAACATAATTATTAGTTAAATCTTTAATTTTAGCTTTAATTGTATCTTTATTTTCTTTTTTTAATTCAGATTTTAATCTTTCAATTAAATTGGCTTTTTCCTCATCATATTTTAAAGTTAATTCTGGTATTTGGGTTTTTAAAAATTCTATTTTTTTATTTATTTTTCTTTTTAAATATGCTTTTTTTTGTTTTTCATTAATTACTCCATATGTTGTTGTAAATGTGACTTTAGCAGGGCCTTCTTTTTTTCTTTTTTCTCTTTCTTCTTTATAATAATTAGTTATTGATTTAGGATAGTTTTTATGTTTTTTAAAAATATTATGTGATTTTCCAACTTCTTCAATTGTCACTCTTCTTTTTTGAGTTTTATCATAAATATTTTCCAAAAAAATTTCAATTTGTTCTTTAACAAAATTTAATATTAAATCTTCTTTATAATTTAAATTAATTTTTTTTGTAATATTACCTAATTTTCTTCTCATAGAATATACATTTATATGATTCCCATCTTTCAAATCTAAAATCTCTAAATTTGAAATATCTTGTATTTTATTATTAACGCATTCAAGTTTTTTTATAAGATATAATAAATTAAATAATAAATTAATATTTATAGTACTCTTTTTTTCAGAAAAAAATTTGTAATAATGTTTTAACAATGTTATTAGATTTAACATTTTTTTATATAATATATAATACATAAAAAGATTTAAACTGTAAATAATAATAAATAAAAATGGAAAAATTACCAATTGATATAATAAATAAAATTTTTGAATTTTCTTGTAATAATAAAATAGTTAAAAATGATCCCAAAAATAAAAATAAATATGTAATCATTTTTTCCTCTTATAATGATTTTAGTGTTATTTCCAATTTGTATCAATCTACAAAATTACGTTCAAATAAAAAATTTACATATATAGATAATTATTCCATATATTGGTATGAAATAAGTAACTCGAAATGGTGTAAAAGATTTATGTCTAAAAAATCCAAATTAATGAATAGTGATTATAAAGAGACCCAAACTTTCAATATATTTTGATTTGATATCTTTCCATTATTATTAGAATCATTGAATACTGCAAAAACAATTATATTCAGTAATAGAGCTATTATTACTCAATCTATTTTTATTATCAATATCTAAAAGAATATCTGTAAAACCAATTACTTCTTCTTCATTATTATTTGCAATAAAAACTTCTTGAAATAATTCTAAATTATCTATAATATTGAAAATATTATATTTACATAAAATTTTTTGACACTCCTTTGGTAATAAATGAACATTATTTATTTCGAAATATCCATGTATATTATCTTCTTCACTTGTTCCTTGTAATTTTTTACAAAAATTAAATAAATGATTATTATCTCTAAATCCTAATAATGGCTTATTATTATTATCATTTAACCCAATAGCATTATATATAGTAATTTGAAATTTTAATTGTGGTTCTGATATAGAATTCATTTTTTTATCATATATGTATATATATTTATTGCATTTTATTCTTTATAATAAAAATTAAAAATACTAAAATAATTTTCATTTTTTATATCAAGAATATATATATATTAATATAATGGTTAAAACATTTTGTTTTGATAGAAATATTTTCATTTTATCTATTTTTATTATAGTTTTAATATCCTATATATGTATTTCCTATTATTTACAAAATATATGCATTCAATGTACTATTAATAAAGAAAAGAATATGAATCTTGAGAAAAAAGAAAATTTTGCAGAACAAAAACAAATTCAACAACCACCTCAACAATATCAACAGCAGCCTCCCCAACAACAATATCAACAACAGCCAAATAATATAATACAAACAGTGCAATTCCCAACGGCAGTTGTTAATGATAATCCGCAATCTCAAAATGCGCTTGACCGTATTTATAATCCGCTACGATACCCATATAAAAGTGACTATTTCTACGACCAAAATTGGTATCCAAATCTTGAATTACCATTTCAAGTTATAGGTTGCGGTTCAAGAACACAACCTTGTTTGGGAGGAACTCAAGTACCAATTTATAATCCCCCTGTGAGTATAGATATTTCCAATAGAAATATTGCACCAGTTAATATTTCTACACGGGGCCCTTTAGGACAACCACAACAATTGGGAATACTTTATAAAGTATTTGGGAAAGATAATGACGTATTACCACTTTTTGGAAGACGCCGTTATCCAAATGATTCAAGATACGATTATTACACTATAATGGGACAATTTGGCGTTAAAGTACCAATTATTGCTAAAAATAGGAATGATGAATTAGGAACAAATGATATTGTTTTTGTGAAAGGGCGCAGTGACCCTTATACAGTGACTATTTATAAAACCGATTTCCCCGATTATATTCCGTATGTATAAAAATTGATTAATTTTATTTTTAATTATAGACAATATTTATGCTATCTTATAAAGATCAACTATGAATTATCCAGACTTTTCTTGTAATAGAATGATATTTGATATAGATAACTTAGAATATAAAAATGAGACAGACGAGGCAAATGAATCAAAAAAAAGATTTAAGTTTCTATTTGAACTTCCTATAGACGTTGAAATAGTAATATTCTCATTTCTACATCCTCGTCATGTAAAAAAATTCGATTTTTTAATGACAAATAAAGCTCAACGGCCTCTTTTTTTGAAGATTCTGCCACAAATCCCTGTTCATAATAATGAAATATATAATGTCTATTTTTTAGATGATTATTACAAATGGATCTTAGATAGAGCTATTACAACGAATATTCTAAATTTAGGTAAATTACGATTATCTTCTAAAAAAATAAATAGAATAATAAAATTCTATTTATCAAAACACGTTAAATCAATTGCGCTATCATATGAAAAAAAAATGCGCAGCTCTGATTTGATTTCTTTAAGTCGAAAATGTACAGATCTACAATCAGTCACCCTAACATGGTGTGAAAAAATTGATGATAAAGGAATTTTTGAATTGGCTAAAAATTGCCATTCGCTTACTTATTTAGATCTAAATAATGTGAAAAAAATAACTGATCATAGCCTTAAGGCATTAGGACAATATTCTAATAAATTAGAAACATTATTTTTAAGAAATTGCTATAATATAACTGACAATGGACTCGAATATTTGAACGGTACTCTTCCAAACTTGAAACAAGTAGATTTATATAATAATTCCAATATTAGTGATATTGGAATTATATATTTATTTTCTGAACGGAGTCCTTTAATTGATTTATGTTTAAGTAGATGTAATAGAATTACAAATGCATCAATAATATATTTAAGTTCTATTTGTAAAAATTTAGAATCATTAGATCTATCCCATACATTTATTAGTGATGAATGTATAACTTACCTTGGAAATAATTGCAAAAAAATTAAGTTGTTAAAATTATTGAATACAGAAATAACTACTAATTGTATTGAAATAATTAGTACCAATTTTTTAGAATTGAATCATTTAGATATTTCGGGAACACCAATTTTTGACATTTCAATAAATTCTCTAGTAATTAGTTGCAAATACATTCAATTTTTAGATTGTTCATATACTGAAATAACAAATAATTCTGTTATTCAAATTGGGCAATATTGTAAAAACTTGGATTTTATTAGATTTGATGGGTGTAGAATTGATGATAACGGAATAGTTCCATTTGCACAATTACAAACAAATGGTAAATTAAATATGATATATTTGAGAAATACTGAAATAACAGAAGAGAGTCTTGAAGCATTATGTCATGAATGTAATTATTTATCAAAAATATTTGTCACTTATTCGCATTTTTTAACAAAAAAGAGAATAAAAAAGAATCAAGATATTTTATCAAGTAAAATTTTTATATAATCTAGACTTCAACATTTTTAATATGATAAATTTCATTTTCATTATTAATATTAATGCTATTACTGTCTTTTGGAGCAATATAATTATAAAGTTTTTTGGCATTTTTTTTCTTTCCAATATCTGGATTTCGCAATTTTCCAGTGCTTCCATATAAATCAAGATTTTGTGAAAATTCTGAATAATCATCACAATTATAACCAAGCATTGATGCAGTATTTGAATTTAGGGGCGGTGCAATACTAAATTCATTAGTCTCATCATTATACATTTTATCAAAATAATCTTCTGCATTCATTTTTGGAAAATAATATCCTGGTGGAGGAAGAATTCCCTCTTCAACAATTAATTCTTTGCCCATTTCCATTTTTTCCAAATTTTTTAAATGATTATAAGGTAATTGATCTTTCTTATCTTTAAAACAATATAACCAATTAATATAATCTTGTAATGTCATATTACTTGGATAATTTAGTATAAATATTTTATAGTCTATGTCAGACATATCATTCGGATCAGCATAATTCGTTGTTCCATAATTACATGTAGTCTCTTTTCCATCTTTAGAATGATTGTGATTTTTTTGACAAGCTTGTGTTTTTTTCTTTTCAAAATCCCAATTTTTATAAGAATCATCTGGGTTATTAGAAAATCCATTAATTTTTTTGTCTTTACTCATATTATTGTAATATTCTTTGTCAAAAACACCAATAATTTCATTTTTTTCAGACTTTACATTGCCTCCAATTCCTACACTCTCTCCATTCCCTCTATTATTGTAATTTTCATTCATATTTTTAAAGTTTTCTGGATAATTTATAACAATTTCTTGTTGGGGTATATTTAATTTAATTTTACTTAGTCTATTATCAACTAAGTTTATCAATGTTAATCCAAATAAATATGCAATAATTATTGTTAATAAAAAAATTAATAAAATATTCATAATATTTATGTTAAACATTATATATATCTAATATATATAATATATTATAAATAAATACTTGGTTATAAATAAAAATAAAATATAATTATATATATTAGGTGTATATGTCTGATATTTTAAATTTTAATGTTTCAGATGAAATCTTTAAAGATGCATTTAAAAATAATCCTTTTTATGTACAAATAAATGGAGAAGTTAATTTATGTGTTGCAAAATGTGGTCAAGATATAGAAGCTTGTAATGAAATAGAATTTTCTACAATGACTAATTATGGAAAAATATTAATATTAAACCCTAAAATTGATAGTAAATCTACTAAATGTAATATAAAATTGGCATTTGATACAAGTAATGATAATGCTGATAGTAATGGCGGGGCTTCTTATAATTTTGAAAAAGCTTTTATTACAGTTCCGGCATTACATAAAATAGGTTCTACAGAAACGCCATTATGTGACTTAGAAACTTTTTTATTATTTTCATCTATTCAAAAAAATGGTAGTAAGATTTATGTATGTTTATGTGTTTTAAGTAATGGAACTGATTCAGTTGCTGCCGATGATTGGAAATTATTAAATTTTAAATTAATGAATGAATTATTTAAAAAACAGACTGTCCCTGTCCCTGATATTCATGGAACAAATGAAATAAATGGTAGTCCAAATCCAATTGATTTATCAAATTTTTTGCCAATTCTAGGATTTAGAAATTTTTATGATTACACTCATCCTAAAAATTCACATGTAAATTTTAGAATATTTCAAACTCCATTAGCTGTATCAAATGCAGTATTAACTATTTTAAGAAACAAACTTACACCAGGAACAATTATGACCAATTTTAAAAAAGCTATTAATGATGTAATAAATCCTACAGAAGGTTTATTTTTTTATTTTAATGAAGATTTAACAAATAAATATAAAAAATTTCAAAAAAATGAAAAAATGACAAATTTAAATGAGAATAAAGAAAGTAATGAGAAAAATGAAGAAAATGAAAAAACTAAAAAAGAATCAATGGAAAATTTAGGTGATGAAATAATAATTGACCAAGTAGAACATGAGAAAAATATTGAATTTCAAAAAATTAATGAAAATGATAAAATTGAAGACGATAATAGTGCCGACTTTGATGAAAAAAAAGCGGAAAAATTTGATGCAACTAGTAAAAGCATAATACCTGATAATATATCTTTAATTTATTCTATAATATTAATTTCATCATATATTCTCATTAGCTGGTTACTCTATTCAATTGTAAAATTTATTTTACAAGGCACTTTTTCATTTATAAATAATAATAATAATAACTCAAATTCCGATTTCTTTGCAAATGAAAATCATGGCGAAGAGTTTAATAAATTATTATTACCTCGTTTAAGATATTTATCTTTATGGATGCTTCAAATTATATTTAGTTTAATAGTTATTTTCTTGATGATTTCACAAATAACTAAAATTACAAATTTTGATTATGATAAAGCTAGGTGGGCAATATATTTTTTCTTATTTTTAATATGTATAATTGGATTTGGATCAATGTATTTTGTTTTAAAATATCTATATTTAGGACTAAAATTACAAAATAATGATGATTTTGCAAAGCATGAAATTCATTTTTTTAATAATCTTATGATAAAAATTTTCAAAAATCCATTAAACTTTTTTAGATTTATAATGGGTTATGAAATAATTGATTCTAATATTACTGTAAAATCAGCAGATTCTAGTAAATCTAGTGGAGTAAAAGATTTCTTAAAACCATTAATGCATGGTGGAGCAAATACACCAGTATTTGTACCAGGACCCGATTTATCAATTATAAATCAATCAAATTCATCAAAGAATAAAGACAGTATTTTTTCAGATTTATCAAATAATAACTTTCATGGATTTCTTAGCGATATATTTATTGGAAATAAAATTAAGAATGGTATGAGTCTAAAATTAATGGGAATATTGTCATTTTTCTTTATTGGAATATTTATTCTTGGAGCAGCTGGACTCTCTTTTTTAAATAATAATAATATTAATGATTGTACTTTAAGTTTTTTTTTATCATTAAATACAACATCATTCTGTTTTATCCCATTTGGTGTTAGTTTAATATTCATTTTTGCACGATTAATACAAGAGACTTATTGGGATTATATTAGTTATGTATTTAGATTTGTAATAATTACAACTTGGATATTATCTATTTTTATACCAGTTCTACAATGTTATAATTCTGGAAAAAATGCTGGAGCACTAGCTGGCTTAATTATAACACTATTAGTTGTAATTGCAATTATTTACTTTATATTTAGGGGTGTTGTTAAAGGTAATTTATCATTAGGCTCTTATAAAAAAGGAAATGATAAACCGAATGATTTAGATGATATTAAACAAGTACAAAATTTATTAGCAGCTAAATTAGTTAGTATCGAAGATATTAAAACAAAAATTATTATTTTTGAAGATTATTTAAGTAATCCTGGCTATGAAAATGATCAAGAGGCTACATATGAGCTTTTTAAATTAAAAGAGGAATTAAATAAAGATATTATTATGAAAAATGAGTTAGAACAACAAATTAAAATAATTACTGGTAAAACTTTAAGCAGTTTAGGAATTAGTCCAGAACATTTTAAAACACACGAAAATGTAGAAAAATTACAAAAATATTCTAATATGGAAGAAAAAATAAAACAGATTCCTAACATGACAAAACAAATAGAAAATTTAACGAGTCATAAAACTCAGCTTTCAAGTGAAAAAGAACAATTAGAAAAAGCACATTCTGATAAATCATTGAATATATTAAAATTAAAAAATGAATTAAATAGAGAAAAAGATTATTCTCAGTTATTACTAAGTTCTAAAGGCAGTAGTAGTAGTTCAAGTAACCCAGAAATAGATAAATTAACTTCAAATATATTAAAATTAAGTAATAGATTAAATAAAGAAATGAATTATTCCAAATTATTGGAAACTTCTAAAGGTAGTAGCATTAATAAAGCTAAAGAGAAAGAACTATTAGATCAAGTTTCTGATTTATCTAGTCAAGTATTAAAATTACAAGATTTACTTTCAAATAGCACTGATAAATCAAAATTATTGTCTGGTGAAAGTGTAAAAAAAATAGAAGACTTAACATCTTATATTTTCAAACTTCAAGAAAAATTAGAAAAACAACATAATAATTTTAAATTATCGTCAAGAAATGGAAAGAGAAATAATAAACTTTTAGAATTAAGTCAGAATATATTAAAATTGGAAGAGCAATTATTAAATGCACAAGATTTATTAAGAATTTCATCAAATTCGAAATCTAAAAAGGAAGAAGAAATAATTAAATTACAAAAAAATCTTAATAGAACCACAAAAGAATTAGCAATGAAACAATCAGAAATTGATTCTAAAATTGATCCATCAGAAATAATTAAATTAAGAGAAGAGCTTGAAAGTACGAAAGATTTACTACAAAGTGCAAATAATTCTAAAAATAAAGAATTATTAAAAACAAGAATTAATGAATTAGAAACTCAATTACAATCTACAAAAGATTTATCATCTAATATATTGAAATTAAAAGAAGAACTTAATAAAACTAAAGATGAATTAGCAATGAAACAATCAGAAATTGATTCTAAAATTGATCCATCAGAAATAATTAAATTAAAAGAAGAACTTGAAAGTACGAAAGATTTATTGCAAAGTGCAAGAAACAATGGAAGCAAAAATTTGTTATCTAAGAGAATATTAGAATTAGAAGATGAACTTCAAGAAAAAGAAAATTTAATCCAGCAATATAATTCAGCTTTACTATCAATACCACCTAATTTAAGCACTAATTTGATGAAAGAACAAAATCAAAAAGAGAAATACAAAAATTTATTTGAAATGAGTGAATCTGATGAATCATCGTCGGAAGAGGAATCATCCGATGAAGATGATGATCCAAATCATTCTAAATTAAAATTAAAATTGTATGATGAAATAAATGAATTATTAGAATTATTAAAATTATATAACAGTAATGCAGGATCTGACCCAGAATATGAATTAAAATTATTAGAAAAAATAAATGAAAAACAAGATTTATTAAAGAGAATACCTCCTACTGAATTAGAAAAATTAATTGAATTTTATGAAGATAAAATAAAATCATTGCAAAAACAAGTAAAAGTGACTAAAACCATTGGTGAAATGCAAGCTTTACAAAGTTATATTCAAGCACTTCAACAAGCATGTAAAATTGTGCAAGCCAGTGCAGGAGTAAAAACATCAAAGCAACAATTAGATGAATTGGAAAATCTTCAAAGAAAATTAGAAACAATAGGATCTAGTCTTCCACCTTAATAAAAATTTGAAAAATATTTTATAAATAATTTAACTAACATCCGTCCTTCAGGCAAAATATATATGATTTATGAGTAATGTATTAGAAACACTCAGCGAACAAGAGCTTATTCAAAGGAAACATAATTTACTTTATCAGTTAGAAAGGATTGAAAATCAATTGCAAAAAATAAAGTCGCAAAAAGCAGAAGTTATTTTTGAGGATGTAGAAATTACTACTAAATCAATAGTTTCAAAAAAAATTGTTGTAAAAATTAATCAATCCCCAAATTTAAAAATTCATGATGAAAGTAATAGTTTAGAAGAAGAGAAAATAGAATCTAAATCAAGTTTCAGATCCAGCTGCAATACTGATAAACCACCACTGAAAAAAATTATTGTGAGTATCAAAAAAAAATAAAAAATAAATAATATATGTAATATATTATTTATTATACATGATAAATAATTTTATAACTAAAAAAGTGATACCTCCTGAAAAAAAAATGAAATATTTAATAACTATTCCATGTGTTAATAGAATGGAACGTAATGCATTGAATGTAATTCATAAGACATTTGAAGATTTTGAAAAATCTAATATGTTTGACTCAACTATAAATGAAAATATTAGTTTTGACATAGTTTTATTTGAATCGGGAAGCAAAGATTTATCTTATCTTAATTTTCTAGAATCATATAAAGAAAAGGCGCATTTATCAGTTTTATATAGTCAAACTCCTTTAAATGGTGTATCAAATACATTACGAATGTTTGTTTATATAAAAAATTTACCAGAAAACTATTACGATTTTGTACTATGGATGGATGATGATGTGTTTGTTTGTAAAAATTTCATAAAAAATGCAAATACATGGATAAAAAACTACGCTAATTTTTCCATTTTTTCATCACTCTATGTGCCTTATAATTCATCCTTAATTATTTCAAAAAAATATTTACAATTGGCCCATTTAACTGATTTCATTGGTACATGTTGCACAATATTTAAACCACAATTAGCGCAATTTATCATACCTAATTGGTATAATCCTCATTTTGAACAATTTAAGTACAATCCAGATACACGTTTTAGAGATAGTGTAAGGCGTAAATTTCCCACAGTGCATAAAATATGTGTTAGTTTTCCATCTATTGTTGAACACATGAATATTGGATCTTCTATTTATATGAATAAAAATATAAATAAGGGACATAAGGCAAAATTTTTTGTTGGGTCAAATCATGATCCGGAATATTATATTAAAGATGTGCCCAAATAAAGTCCATAATAGTAACTAGCTAAACATTTCCATATATTATTTTTATTATATTCTGCTAAACTGAGCCATATTATCACAATAAATGCTTTGTGAATTTTATTGAAATATTTATTTATAATTTTTTTATCAAAATAAAATGGATTTATTTCAAAGTTTAATGATGATGATGATGATAAGTCTTTTTTATTAAAAGATTTTAGATTAAAAAAATTTTGATTAAATCTATCATAACCAGATATTGCATAAAGCAGTTTTGCATAATCATACTCTTTTGGACCATATGTAAGCGAGTCGCCAAAATAACCTCGTGGATCAATAAAGCAAATATCATTAATGTCTAAAGGATTTATTAAAATATTTGAAAAATTGCAATCCCCATGTATGACCACATATTCATATTTATCAAGTGTTTTATAATATTGAGTTATAATATTTTTACATTTTTCCATTATTAGTTCAAATGAATCTATAACCAATCCATTAACATATTTAATTTCTCCAAAAAATCCCAGAAAATCTTTTATAATTTCACGTCTTTGATAAACTTTATCAAAAATCTCGATTTTTAGATTTTTTAAAAATGATAATTTTGGCTCTATTTTTGAGCAACAATTATGAATTAATGATAGTTTATCAATAACATTTTTAATTACATGATTTTTAATTATATTATACTGCGCTCTTTTTAAAATTTCAGTAACATTATTTTTTGCAATTGATGAAAGTGATTGTTTTTCACTTATATTTATAATATTAATAGAATCAATATTCTTCTCATATTTTTCAAAAAACTGAAATAACGGAATCTGATTTTTTTTTAATTCCATTAAATAACCAAATTCATAAAATTTATAAATTTTTGGAATAAAAGATCTAATTCCGTCATTTACATCATTATTTCTCGTAATTAATTCATTTAAACTTTCATACCATTTTTTTTCATTTTTGATTAGTCTTTTTCCAGTATCATCTATACCTTTTTTTAATATTTTATCATCATTAATTAGCTCTAAATGATTAAAAACTCTACAATGAAAATCATTGCCTTTTCTATTATTTTTTTCATCATTTATAATATTTAATAATTTTTCTTCATCTCCATAATCAATTATTTTTTCTATATTATATTTTTTTATTTTTCCAATTGAATCTAAAAAATCAATTATATCTTTGCCATAACACGAACTATCTAATATAAATTTTTGATAATTCTGAAAATAATAAATTCCAATTATATTTCCATCACACTTTGGACTTAAATGAATCTTATTAGAATATTCATCAAATTTATATCTACATTTATTCCCATATGTCATAATATAAATAGTTTGCTCTTTTTCCCCTTCATTTAATTTTTTAAAATCAAGATCTTGATCAGGATAAATATCACACCATGACACCATTAAATTTTTAATAGGTTCATTTTTTAATTCATTATTTATTATATTATTTAATGTATATGCCGTTCCATCACATGAATCATAATTTATTATTACCACTTTTTCAGATAAATTTTTTAAAATAGTATTTATGTAAAATTTTGTAATTAAATTAAAGGAACTATTAATTACTAAATAAATTTTATTTGCATATTTATTCCAATAGTTTAATATATAATATAAACTTGTATGATAATCTAAATTCACTAAAAATTTAGGAATAATATCATGTGTATATTTAGCAAGTCTAGATCCCGACCCCGCTGCACAAATCAGTACATCCATTATTTAAATGCTTTAAAATAATAAATATGCAAAAACGCAAATATCAAATTTTATTTAATAAAAATTGATAGTTATTTATTTAATGTGAAATATTTATATTAAAAAGATATTAAAAAAACAGAGAAAAAGAAAAATAATCTATATAAAATTTTGATATTCCTACCCCTCCCCCCCATCTCCTCAAAAATGGTAGGTTGCCAGGACATATGTTGTAATCGGGACTCTGTTATAGATTTTTTCATTTCCCTGCCTATAAGAGGGAATCCAATCAGACCTACAATTGAAGATCGCGATTCATTAATTAACTATGTAGAATTGAGTGGCAAAGACCCAGCATATGGGCTTATTTGGTGGGCTCTTAATTGTGAGCTTGATGTTCATACTTGTCTCCAAACATCATATTTAAGACAGCAAGCTTAGGACATTAGTCATAACAACAAGCATAATTTCATTAAAGTTTAGATTTAAAATTTAAATCCTAATTTTTTTTATAATTTACCTAAATTACCGCCTGGGTGGCATAACTGAAACTCTTCTTTGGTAATATTTTTTTTCAAATTAATTGCAATTCCATCTAATAATGTCATAAATAAAATATTTGATGTACTAGGAGCCATATTTATTAAATCGGCCTCTTTAATATTATCCATTATAAATGTAATATGACTATATTTTTCCATTAAAGAATTTTTATTAGCAACAATACTTATTGTCATTATCTTTTTAATATTTTTAAGATTCATTTCTTGTAAATACTTTAAAATATAAATAATTTCTTCAGTATTTCCACTATTTGAAACAAGAATTAATAAATCCCCATTTTTAAATTGTCCAAAATCTCCATGAGGTAAATTTGGTAAATCAATATATGAACATGGTATAGACAAACTTTGCCATGTGGAGACACATTTTTTGCAAACATATCCCGATTTTCCCAACCCTGATATAAAAATATGCGACGATTTATCAAGATTCTGAATTAATATTGATATATTTTTAATTATCTCTTTTATACAATTTAAATTTTTCATCATTTCAAATATATTATTTTTTAAAATAGATTCAATAAATTTATCATTATCGGTATCACTATCATAATTATTTATAATTTTTTCCCCTTTCACTTTCCCTGTTGCTTTTTCATTTAATGATTTTTCTAAAAACTCAATATCGTAATCAATGCATTTTATAATGTTAGGATATTTTTCTAAAATTTCTTTTGTGTAATAATAATCATCATTGTATATTAAAATTGGTTTTATATCAGAAACTTGATATAAAGCATGCATTCCTATTAAACTATCTTCAAATCCTATTTTTTTAGTCCCCGGATAATCTAACAAAACACGTAAATAACATTCTGGATTAGGTTTTTTATTAAAAAATAACTCTTTAGTATAAATTTTTTCGGCATAGCCAATAATTTCAAATTTTTGGGCTAGTATATTAATAGATTTTTGAGACGTATTTGTGACAATTATAATCCTTTTTTTATTTTCTTTTAAAAAGTTGAAAAATGATTCAACTCTATAAACTAATTCAATATTATGATGTATTAATTCATTGTACATATTTTGCTTTATCTTATATAGTCCTTCATACTCTTCAATTCCAATGCCAAATTTATAATACAAAAAATCTTTATAACTGTTTTTCTTTAATGAATGACAATATTTATGATGTTCGGCCATTGTTAGTATAATTTCTTTTTCATTATTAAAAAATAATTCTATTGCTTTAATCCATGCTTTATAATGCAATTTTTCGCTATCAATAATAGTGCCATCTAAATCAAAAATAAATAAATCATAAGATAGAATGTTGCTATATAGCTCTTTAATATTTGATGAATAAGTATCAGCAAGCAATTCCATTAAAATATAATACATAATATAATTTTATAAAAAGCGCAAAGTTAAAGTCTAAATACTAAAAAACTAATTTTCCGATAAATCTGATTTTTCATGTTTTTTTTGTAATATTTATTTTATAATTATAATGAATATTATTAAATTAATTTTTTAAGATAATTTATTTGTTTATACCTCAATTTTTTCATAATCCAAATTGTCAAAATCTTCTTTTAATATTTTATTAACTTTATTAAACAATTCTCCATCATCTTTATAATATTCTAAATAATTTTTATGAACCTTACCATTTTTTTTAAATGGTTTATGAATAATATTTTTAATACCCAGCATAAACAATACTTTGGCTAAATCTTCTTCCAACATTTCAAATTTTCCAATAAAATGGGCAGCATTAACACCTTTTTCATTAATTATATGCCGCACTTGTGGCATAAAAACATGCCAATAATCAAAATCATTTGCGCCATTATTTATTTGTAAATAATTGCTAAATGATATATTATATTTATTACAATAATTCCATCCCGAAACTATTTTATCATACGGATTCCTAACAAATGTAAAAATAAAATAGTTATCCCATTTTTCACGATTCATATTCATTATTTTATTTATATACCCCGATGTTTTATAATACATAAGGGTCCCGTGTATATGATTCTCGTGTTTTTTAACAGAATTATCTTTACCACCACAAAAAACTCTATGGTCAGGGCGCTGTAAATAATATGTTTTAAAACCATAATATTTTTCTAAAATTTCTGAAATATAAGAACCACCTGTTTTAGGAATATGTATAAATAATGCCCGTTTTTCATGATTTATACTACACATATTTTTAATAAATTAGTATATTAAAAATAAAAAAATGAGACACAAAAAAATATACAAAAATAATATACAAAAAAAATATACAAAAACAAAAACAAAAAAAATAATTTTATTTTTTAATTTCTTCTATCATATAATAACCATGGTAACCAATTGCTGCAAAACCAAGCATTAATAGAATCTTATATGACCATATTGGAGATTGTTGTTTATTATACCCAATATAAATAAGAATTGGTCCAACAATAAATATATGAATTAAACTGACCCATGGATTTTTATTTTTTAGAATTTTTGTATATCCTTTATAAGCATGATAAAGAATTATAATAATTCCTAGTACTAATAATACATAAAACATAAAGTCCGGAATTTTTGATTGTTGAATTCCAACATATAAAAATAATGTTCCAACAATTAAAATATGAAATAAATGAATAACTAATTCTTTCATCTTTATATATATTATCTTTTTTTTTAAATTTGATATTTATCTTTATAATTTATTTATTATGAAAAATAAATTTAATAATTAATAAGAATCAATATTTTTAACAAGAATTATTATTAGAAAAAGCAATTTCAATAATTGGTTTTAAATATGACTCTTCATTCATTAACTGTTCTTTACTTTTATTTTTAAACCAATCTGGATATCCAGGAGCAGTATTATATAATGGGAAAAAAAATCGCTCATCAATGCAATCTTCCCATGAAAATTTTTTCATAATATTATTTAATTTTTCTCCTTTTGTATTATATTCTTGACATTTAGATGAAACATGGTAATAGGTCCATCCATTTTTAGAATTTAATTCTTTATAGCATTTATCCAACAAAACTTTTCCAAGATTATGGTACCCTACATTATTACTTAAATTATTATTGTTATCTTTTATTATTTCATGTGCTTTATTTTTGACACATTTTATAAAATCAGTATTAGGCCTTGAAATCATAAACCAATTTAAAGGTTTCCCAGATCCATTCATTGTTTTACTGCAAACAGACTTATCATATCCACATCCAAATCCAACATAATCATATTCTTCTAGTTTTTGATAATAAGGATAAATACATTTTAAAACCATAATATCAGCATCTAACCATACTCCACCATATTTTTCAAGTAAGCAATATCTATAATAATCTACTTTTTGGGGTAATAATAATTTATCCAATTTAGCTTTTAATATTTTATTATTGTTTAATTCTGGTAAATATTGATATATTGAATTATTATCTAAAACTACAATATTAAAACATTTATTACAATTGTGATAAACTGAATCTAAACATAAATCAATATAACCAGGTTTTATTTTACCAGGTAATGTTTCCCAATATTGCCATATAATTGGTTTCTGATTATTGTCAGAAGAACTGAATTTTTCTAAAAAAATATTATTGTTCTTATTCTTTTTATTTACTTTATTTTTTTTATTTTTTTTTATATTTACTTTTTTTAATATAATAAAATTTAAAAATAAAAATATTATAATTAGTAGCAATGATAATAATATTAAATATATCATATAATTAACATTATATAATATTTTATTAATGACTAAAAAATAAAATAAATAGAAAAAATAGATAAATAAATTAATATAATCCTTTAAGAGATTCTGTCATATTAACAGCTAATTCATTATCAACTTTATTGACATTTACAATTAAATAACCATAAGATGCTTTTAGACTACATAAAAAGAAGAATAATAAATATAAATGTTTAAAATCATCTTTAAAAGTAGAATTTTTATTAGCTGATAAAAAATCAACTAAATAAAAATTTAATTGATAAAAATTGACTATTAAATATAAATTATAAAGTATTATAATTTTATTCCAATCGTTAATCTCATTTTGGCCAAAAATGATTTTTTTTAGTACCCTTGCATCTCTTTTAATTAATGAAAAATTTTCAAAATCCATTTATATATATAATTTAAATATTATTTTAAATATAAAAATAGCTATAAAGCAATATAAAATAATATTTTCATATATAATTATTAAAATAAAATGGCTCTCGAAAAACAAGTACTTACTCCATCAGTAATTTGGTATCAAACAAAAAATGAAGTATTCTTTAATATTGAATTACAAAATATTAAAGATGAAAAAATAATTATTAATGAACATAATTTTTCAATGCATGGAATTTCAGGAAATGATAGTTATGAAATGAATTTTGATTTTTTCGATTTAGTTGATACTGAAAAATCAAATTGCTCTATTCAAGAAAAATATATTAAAATTTCATTGTTTAAGAAAGAGGAGAATAAATGGACTTATTT
>Ga0114960_10001501_pt1 | contig 18622 bp, 16 predicted proteins | sample C_130625_MF_Meta_FD_92637 | JGI IMG/M metagenome (GOLD analysis project Ga0114960, IMG submission 92637) | Freshwater microbial communities from Lake Croche, Canada to study carbon cycling - C_130625_MF_MetaG | ecosystem: Environmental > Aquatic > Freshwater > Lake | place: Lake Croche, Canada... | reverse complement strand
TTTTAAATGTTTTTTTAATTTTTTTTGTATCAAATGATGAAAATCTTAATAAAATCATTTCAAAGAAATATATAAAATATTTATTCTTACTATTAATTATTTATTTTATTTATCAAAATTATAATTTTTATTTATTAATTGCAACAATATTTATTTTTATTATGATAAATACAAATCTAAAGGAAAATTTTGAATTAATGAATGGAATGGATTTATACCAAAAATATAATGATTTTAAAAAAATAATTTTTTCCAAATTTGAAACAATCAACGAACAATTTAAAAATCCGGGAAGTCTAAACCATAATCATAAAGAATATACACTTAACGATGAATATGATGTAAAACCTTATTTAAGTGAAATAAGTAATGAAAATATTGTAAAAGAGACAAAGAATGTTAAAGAAAATAATTTACAGAATATTTCTGAGCCATTTAAAAATGAAGTAGTTAATTTAAAAGATTTATTTGAAAATATTAAAAATGAAATAAAAAAATTAACATAATTTTTTATATTTATTAGAATTATATTATAGATATTATGGATACATTATTATTAAGTATTTCAAATAGTAAATTATTTAATGGATGTATTATGTTATTAATGAATATAGGAGGAAAATATTTGGTATTGGATTTACCTAGCAATATGGAAAAATTATTTTCCACTTATTTTGTTTTAAGATGTTTAGTTTTATTTTCGATTTTTTTTATGGCAACACGAGATATAAAAATTTCTATCATGCTTTCATTATTATTTTTTATATTAATTAAATTTTTTATAAATGAGAAAAGTACATTTTGTCTTGTGACTCAACCTGAATCTAAAGTTGCCGAAAAACCAATTTCTAAAGAAGAATATGATAGAGCTCAAAATATTGTTAGCAAATATATATCAAATTTGCGTAATAATTAATAAATAAATTTCATATATAATACTATTAAAATGGAGAATATTATTATAAATAAAGAGGGCAATTTTAAAGGAGAAACGATTTCTAGTATTCCTTTAGGAAATAATAATATTATATTAAATAATGATTCTAATTTTGATTTAAAAAAAGGAGGATTAAATAATATTAAGCCTATGCTATCTAGTAACACTGGATCTATTAATTTACCAGATGGTAAAAAAGTTAAAATTAGACCCTCTTTTGGTAAAAAAGTCCCAATGAATACATTTTCTATGATTTCTAATAAAAAAAAAAATATAGAATCAGATGATTCAGATAAAAGTTTGAGTTCCGATGGGTCTTATCAATCTGAAAGTGATGATATTTTGAGCAATAATAATGCAAGTGGAAATAATTTAAATGATGATGATGATGGCGAACTTGATGATGATGACGAAGATGATTACAGTTCTATTGAGAGTCAAACATTAAATGCTAATAATAAATCTAGTCGTAATAATAATGCATCAGAAGATTATTCAGAAGATGGTGACGATGATGATGAAGAAGAGGATGATGAGGATGCTAGTGTTAAGCCTAAAAAACAGAAGACATATGAGGAGATACAACAAGAGAAGCAGCAAATTCTTTTTAATTTAGAACGCTTGCAAAAACAGGGATATCCACCTTCTAAAAGATACAGTATGGCCTCTTCTTTTGAAGATATGCAATTCGAATTTGACCGCCTTAAGAAGCAAAGGGATGTCGAAAAAAGCATTAAATTTAGCAGAAAGATTTTGATGGCAGCTATTAGTGGGATTGAATTTCTAAATGGAAAATTTGATCCATTTGACGTCAAATTAGAAGGTTGGTCAGAAAATATTATGGAAAATGTTTCTGATTATGATGAAGTTTTTGAGGAGCTCCATGAGAAATACAGTGATAGTGTAAAGATGGCACCCGAATTGAAATTGATTGCCATGGTTGCTGGAAGTGGATTTATGTTTCATTTGACAAACAGCTTATTTAAGTCAGCTAGTCCCAAATTGAGCGATATTTTGAAGCAAAACCCCGATATTATGAAAAATATATCAGAAGCAGCGGCTAAGAATATGGGAAACACCATTAATCAGGAATTTGGCCAAAATGATTTTCTTGGAAATATGATGAAAGAGGGTATAAATATGAAAATGAATAGACCAAGCGCACCTGCGGGGCCTTTTAGACCAGCTACGGCAATGCCTCAAGGAAAAATGAATGGTCCAAGCGGTATTGATGACATCTTGAATGAGTTAAATTCTGGACGTGATGATGAGTCAGTAAGTAGTCATGGGTCAAGCATTATTAGATCATCTGCAAAACGAAATAAAAATGGTAAAAAGAGCGGTATTCAGTTGGATTTAAGATAAAAAAAAATAATAGTTTCTATTTATAAAAAATATAAAAATAATTTATATTTTTTTTCGACTATATATATAATTTAATAGTTAAATAAATTTGTTTTACTTAAGATCAATAAAACTTGTTAATCTTAATCAATATATTGATTAAGATCAATAAAACTTGTACTGCTTACAATGAACAACATTACACTCTTTTTCCAATAATGTTTCAGATTTCCCATATCCAATTATTCCAATACTTTTTCGGTCAAAATATTTAAGATTTTCAATAATAACTTGCATATACTGTTTTTTACCAACACCTATAAAAAGTAATAGTTTGCTACCAGATTTTTTGGACCCTTTTGATAATCGCAATGATGCAATAATACCATTAAAATGATAAACATCATTCACAATATTTAAGAAACATCCCGGAAAGAAGTCACTGCTATTCATAATCCAATATCCATATTTTTGTAGTTGCTCATGATAATTTAAATTCTGTATTTTCTTACGGCGATTATTTGCATAAATCGAAACATCATCTTTTTTCAATAATTCTTTTGTGACACTTACTCCGGCCAAACGCGCTTCATAATAATGTACCCATTTCCGGTATGAAGAACAACAATTATTCAGGGTCGCTTTCCAAAATTCGGTTTCATTATTGGCTTTCATATAAGCCAATTTCCAAATTAATTGCGCATAAGAGTAGGCATGTGATTTACAAAAACTGTATCGTGATAAATTGGCCAATTTTGTCATAATCTCTTTTTGTTTCTCTTTTGGAAAATGGGCTATTAAATTTTTAAATTCAGCAATACCCTCTTTATCTCCTTTAGAAAAGGCGCGGCGGTATTTATCCGCCAATTCATCATCAATATTGCATAATTGGCCAATCATAGTAATAGCATCATCATCGAAAATTATATTATCATCAAAATTAACTAAATCATCTGAATTTTTAGCATCCATTGCAGCGGGACGGATAATAGACAAACAAATCGCCAAATCATGAATGCTCTTTGGCTTTATTTTTATAAATGCTTTTCTAATAAGCGGGGATTCGGCCAAAATAATTCCAATATTATCACCGCGTTTAAGCATATCAAATGTTTTTTGATCATAACTAAATTCTTCAAAAGGAATGGGCTTATATTTATTTATTTCATAACATTGGCTAAGCGCGCGACTTGATAAAATATCGATTTTGAAATTCTTATCTTTTGCAACATCGTGTTTATTCATCATAACTTGTTGTAAAAAAGGTTTATTGATACCCCCAGTTTCACTCTTTGATTGCAATAATAATTCTTCTGGAACTCCTTCCGGATAATAAACAATACCACCGCAATGCAGTGAATAACAATTAAATGTATTTTCAAGGGATTCTTTATCTTTCTTAATAGCAGCTTGTACCGATTTAGGTAATTTATTTATCTCTTTTTGTAAATCATCTTTTCCAATGAATTTGCAAATACCCGCATTTCGTAATGCTTTTCGAAGCGCCGATTTATCATGGAAATAGACATGATTACTTATGCGTGCCACTTTTCCGGGCCATGTTAGACCGATTTTCAAAAAAACTTCATCTCTCATATTATGAGGAAAATCAAGGTCAATATCCGGTAAGTTTTTGCGATATTCTGTTAAAAATCGAGCGAATTTTATATTGTTAATAACTGGGTCAATATGACTAATTCCTAATAAATAGCAAACGAGAGATGAACCACAAGAACCGCGTGTCACATGAGGGATGTTTTTAGTAATATTTAGTATATGCATTGCCTGAATTAAGTGACTAATTAGATTTTTACTCTCTAACATTTCTAACTCAAAATTTAGGCGCTCACTATAAATATTAAGATTTTTCAAATCTGAATTAGGAATATTTCGAATAAATAATTTTTTCAAAACTTCAATGGAATATGTTTCTACATTATTATTTGATGAGCATTGTTTAATATCAGGGGTTACATAATAATTTTTATGTGTCATTTTTAAGCTACTTATTTTGACCAATTTATTATTTATAGTCATTGATTCATAATCAAATTTCCAAGGAAATAGATTACAAGGCAAATTTAAATAATTATTTAGATTATTACATATTAATAATGAACTTTTTGCACGGACGTCAATAATCAAACCATATTTTTTTAGATTAGCTTTATCTTTTCTTAAAACGCGACCAATACATTGTACAAAAACCCGAGGACACCGTTTTTCCACTTTATCCAAAAAGACACAACAATCCAAATTTTTAATATCTGACCCTTCTCGATGTTTTGCTGCACAAAATAGAAGCGCGCGACTCTCTATTTTTTCGAAATCATGGTAATTAGAGTAACCTTCAATCTCTTTTGATGTATCAATGGCAATCATATAGCCTGCGAAAAAATTGGACCATAAATTGGCCATGTCAATACATAAATCGATCATTCCACACCAAATAATTATTTTTTTGTAAATAATATTTGGATCATTTATCTGATTACTTACCAAACTGGCGATTTCGGTATAATTTATAATAGTATCGCATGAAAACCATTTTATTTTAGGTGGAACAATTACATCATTAATAAATGCATCATATATTGAATATGATGAGATTATATTATCAAATGGTTTATAATTTAAATTGGGTGTTGCAGAGAAACCAATACATTTCGGAATTATGTCGCATTTTAAGATATATTCGTAAAATTGCTGTGTTGTTTTATTAATTATACTATGGCATTCATCATGAATAATTAAATGAAATGGTAATTTTATTTTTTTATATTTTTCATCATATGTTAAAAATGCGCGATTTATAATCAATAATACCGGCTTATTCCAGAAAATCGAACTATTAATACTATTGTACCAATTTTTCAATTTAAATTCGGAGAAATTTAATATATTAAACTCTTTATTTATATTTTCAAAGTGGCGCTCTCGTAAATTGGAAATATTAAATTGCTCTACTAAAATAGATTTTTTTTCGCATATCCACATAATATTATTTTTCGGATATTTATTATGAAATTGTAATATAATATTCATGGCTATCCAAGATTTACCTGTGCCAGTTGCATGATAATGAATTCCCGATTGAAAATCATTTTTTAAAGATTCATTAATGGCATTTTTCTGATTAGTGCGTAAATTATTCATTGGCTCTTTATTTGTTTAGTGTTTATTGTTTATTTTGTAGATAATATATTATATGTACATCAATATAAAATTAATTATAATTATTATTGATCAATTTTTAATTTTTTATATAAAAATATTAAAAATAATTAATCACATGATATATAACATAATATATAACATAATATATAACATAATTATTTAAATTTTATCCAATATTTGTTGCATTATAATTTTATTTTTAGTAATAGTTTCATTACAAAAACTATCAATATGATTTACTAAATTATAATATTCTTCATCATTCATATTATTTAATTTATCTATTAATTCACAAAAATTTTCTTCAAAAACTAATGCAGGAAATTTATATAATTCAATTAATTCTTTTTGAATAATAAGTGGCTTTTTGTGTGAAATAGCCAAATTTATAATTCCTGTAAATTGATCTTTATTTTGATATGGTATTTTTCTTGATAAAATAAATTTTGATTTTAATAAAATTACTAACATATCATGGGTATTTAATGTTTTATGATGAATAATATTATCAAAATTTAAAAAAAAATCATTATTAACTTCATTCCATGAAATAAAATTAAATATATATTTACTATTTTTTATAAAATTTTGTAAATCATTGTCAAAAAATTCTTTTTTAAAGTATCCAATGAAAGTTATAGTATTTTCAAATTTTTCTTTATATAAAATACCATTATAAATAGGTAGAATATAATGTATTTTTTCTGAAATATTTTCTGGATGCAATGAAATAAATAATTTTGAATTATCAACATGTTTTAGATAATGCGAAATTGCAATTGTTTTTTTATTAGCATTTGGATCATCAATTATAGAATCACCTGCTGATATTTTGAATATAAAATCATAATCATTATAATTAAACTGATGATCATTAAAAATATATATTTTTAAATTTTTGAAAATATGATTATAATAATCTAACCAACTTAAAGAATTATCTTTATAAAAGATAAAAATCTCATATGAGTCTAATAAAGCACAAAGAAATCCAATACATTCATTATGAAAATGATATCCAGAAAGAATTGCAATTTTTTTCATCTAAATCTAAATATATAAAACTTTTGCTAAATAATCTAATTTAATTTTTAAATTTTTTTGAAATATAAAAAAGATTGTTGAAATAATTATACCTCCTTGATACTCTTTTAATTTACGTATATCGAATTTCTCAATTTTATCAAATGGAAATGGAATATGTTTTCCAATAAATATAATTAAATTAAAAACTAGACCAATGATTCCAAAATAAAAAATTATTTCTAAAAATAATAAATAAGTATTGGGCTCTTCTTCATTTTTATGATTGTTATTATTGGTAAAATTTTCATTATTTGTATAAATTACATATTTATTGACGATTGCTGATAAAACAAAGGTAATTATAAAATAAAGAATTGAATAATAGACTACTGCAATTTTTTCTACTATAAAATATAGATAATCGGTCATTTTTTATAATTATATTTATATTTATATATTATTTTTATTTTTATATTACACTTTTTCAATATTTAATATGCATAGTATTTTATTAACCCATGTATCAAATTGATTGTCAATCTCATTTAATACAGAATCAATGTAAAATGTATCATAAATTTTAGAAGCATGTAAATCTAAAAGTCTTTTGTCTAGTTTTTTGGCAAATCCACAAAAATCAGCATAGTTAGAATCACCTAATCCTAATATAATATATTTCATATTTTTGAAATTTTCATTAGTTAATTTTCTATTTTTTATGTATCTCCAAAATTTTGCCGCATTTTCAGGAGAATCTCCATTTCCATATGAAGAAGTAATTATAATAACAATATTTTCATCATAATTAATTGAATAATCAAAATTATTTAGACAATCGCAAATTATATTTAATTTATATTTTTCTTCTAAAATAGATTTTAGATTAAGTGATAAATATTCACATGTTCCAGTTTGAGAACCATAATAAATATGAATCATATATAGTATATATATTACAAAATAATAATAGTTTATAAATGTCTAGAAAGTGAAATAATTTTTTTTATATTTATTAATAATTTTTTTTAATATAATATAATCCTTGTAAATATGAATCTGCCAAATCATCTTTTTTCTTGTGATCATTGAAAAATTGGAGTTTTTCAATATCATTTTTCTCTATATAATATTTAGCATGCTCAATTGCTAATCTCTTTTTATCACTATATTTAAGTTTTGTTGATTTTTTTTTAGGTTGCTCTTCAGGGACAGGCTCTTCGACAACAGCAGCTGTTGCTTTCTTACTCTGTTTTTTTGGCTTTACATCTAATATAATTTCTGGACCATCATAAATTTTTAGCTTATTAGATGCAGAACAAAAATCTATTTTTTCAATGTATGACGATGGCGATGTCGATGGCGATGATTCTGAAGTTTGTTTTCCTTCATTTCCAATAATTTTTCCTAAAATTAGAAAATAGGAATATAAAATCATTTGAATAGATTTCATTTGCGGATTTTTTAGCGACGGTTGATTTTCAATAACAACAATATCGACATCAAGCAAATTCGGTTTTTCATGTAATTTACGCGGAATATTTTCAAAAATTAAAGGGCGATTTTTTTTCATTTCTTCATTATCAACTAAATTTATAATGTCCCAATCAAGAATTTTTATTTTATCAGAATCAGGCAATTTTTCTAATATACAATATGATAAATTATAAATTCCAACATCCCATGACAATACTTTTAAAGATTTATTATTATTACTCATAATATGATATACATTATTATGATGAATATATTCTTTAAGTCATAAAAAACAATATTTAAAATATATTAAACAAAAAAAATTAATAAAAGAAATAAATAAAATAAATAAATAATTAAAAAATAATTTATAAAAAATTTATCTTCTTCTAGCAAGATGAGGCACGTTTGGTGCGGTAGTGTCAGTCTCATAATATTTGAATCCATTATCAACAGTGTTATAGTGAAGATTTGGGTTTGGAAGGCATTGTTTAGATCCATAAATGTATCCCCAGTTATTTTTTAAAAGAGGATCATAATATGGAAGATTGTAGCAATTCAAATATTTGGTTTGTCCGGGAAATCTTCTGTACCAAAAGTTGTAATAAGTATAAGGATCTCCGCATTTGTTGTTAAAATATCTGTAATTAGCGCGTTGATTGGTGTAAATGCTTCCAGGTTTGACACACCAGCTGCCAGAATTTTCTAAGTTATAACTATTTGTTGCAAAATTTGCCATATTGGAGGGTCCAGTTGCGTAAGACATTTTAATATATTATATGCTTATATTTTTTTTTATGGATGATTATAATTTAATTATTTATTTAATTTAAAAAAAATTAAATAAATAATAAATAAAAAAAATAATAATAAATTATTTCTTAAGTATTCTATATTCCTAATTTAAACAATTTTTAAATCCATAAAAGACTGAAGGGTATTATTTGGATTAGTTACAGGTTTATTTCTCTTTAGTTTTAAAGTATTTTGTGTTTTATTTAATATATTTTCGTTAATAAGTGGATAATTAGTTTTTGTATTTTTGGCATTATTAGCAATATTTTCCTCGATTTTAGGTATAATAGATATTAATGGCGGAGTTATTAAACTAAATGTTTTTTCATTTCTTAGAGAATTTTCTCTAAATTCTTCTATGGATAAATAACCTCCAAAAATTTTTAATGTTTCTCTAGGGGGTGCTAAATTTATTTTTACAAATTTTTTTTCATATAATTTCTTATACATTAAGTTTAATAAACTAAATCGTTCCCAAATATTGTCACTATTTTTACTAAAATTGTAAGAAGCTGCGCAATTAAATGAACAAAAAACACCGCTTACATAAAATTTATCTTTCTTATAATATTCTGGTAATGCACACGGTGTGCAATTGAATTGATGACAACACCACCAACAATGGATATTTGTAGATGTTGGCCATGTTTTATCATTATTAGAATTAATGAATTCATATAAAATATTTCTTAAATTTTTCTTTATAACTTTATTTGTGTTAAATGATTCATTATTATTATCATTAATTAAATTATGGGTTAAATTAAAATTATCTTCTACTGTTATATTTTCAACATTTAATTTTTCATGATTAATATTTTCTATGTTACTTAAATTTGAGGAGCTATCATTAAATAATATATTAGAATCTATAACTGATGAATTATTTTCTAATAAATTACTTTGTGTTGGCAATAGATTTAAATCATTTATTTTATAATTAATCCAATCTTCATCATAAATAGAATATTCAATACCCTTATTAATATCTGGAAGTGGTGTTGAAGATGATTGAATCTCAGATGGCTTAATTGGTAGATGTAAAATTAATGTTTCATTCTTATTTTCTTGAAAAAATGTTTTAGGAAGTTCTTTAACAGAATAAACCTTCTCTTTCGGTTTCCGTCCTCTTTTTTTAGGTATTTTTTCATCTTGCTCGATAGTTTCATCTTTAATTTTTGGTTTTCGTCCCCTTTTTTTAGGAATTTTTTCATCTTGTGGAAGGGTCTCATCTTTAATTTTTGGTTTTCGCCCACGTTTTTTTTTATCTTCATTATTTACATTTTTTTCTTCAATAAATTCTTCTTCAGATGATTCATATTCTGATTCATCAGCATCGCTTTGATCATTATCTGATTCATAATTAATAGCTTGTTCTTCAATTTTATTTTCTGCACTCATAATCTTATCCATAATTAATTAATTAATTAATCTTTTAAATTAATTAATTTATTAAAAAAAATAGCTTTAATATTTAGAATATGAATAATTTAAATTTAACAAAAAAAAATTTTAATCCCTTTGAAAATAAAATATTTAATGATCCTACTAATTTATTCCCTGATTTATTAAAAATAACTCCTACAATTCCAAGTATCTATTTTAATCCAGTATCAAGTGGAAGTGGAAGTTTATTTCTTAGTGCAATTACTGGTTCAACAACTACAGCAATAACAACTCCTACAAATAATAATAAAATAATTGATACTTATTTTAAAATAAGCTTATTATTTGAAAAATTAGAAAATATAAAAAAAATAATATTATTTATTTTAAATACTTCAAAAGATGACTTAAAAAAAATTAAATTCTCAATGAGTAGTTATAATTTAAGTATGAAAAATTTATTAATAAATTTTACTGAAGATTCAAATGGCGATTTTAAAAAAAATTTTGAAAAACAAAGTGATTTTATTAATTTCATAAATTTATTTGTTCAACAAAATAATTTTAAAATATTTAAGGATACTGAAAGTCTTCAAAAAAGTCTAAAATTTTTTTATATTTTTCAAAATACATACACTGGAAATTCTCACAGCAAAAAATATTTTTTATCATTGTTTAAATTATATATAAATACTAGAATTGAATTAATTGAATTATTAAATGCGAATTATGGAATTTTAGCATTTTATTTCTTTTTTACTATTAAAGATGATAAAAATAAAGTTAATAACAAAAAAAAATCTGAAAATGAAGCAAATGGGACAATAAATTATAATAAATATATATTTTTAAGCGATGCTGTAAATTTAAATAATAATGGAAATAAAAATAATTCAGCTTCTAAAATTAAATATAATTTAGATACAAAAGTTAATCATTTTGATAAGCTATATTCATTAAATTTTTACAATAATAATAGTTTTAAAGTGGGACATAAAAATAATATGAATACTCTATTTAAAAATTTTCATGATTCATTGATGTTTTTGGTTGGAAATAAATCAAAAAATAATTTATTTAATGTATGTTATTATGATATAGAAACTGATTTTTATTTATTGAAATTTTTATTTAGCTATGTTTCAGTAGAGTTATTTAATAAATGTGTTGATCTAAATTTTAAAATTAAATCTAAAATTTATAAAAGTATCAATATTTTTGATGTATATTATGAACAATATATTTCATGGTGGAAACAATTAACTAGAAATAATAGGGAAAATAATAGTGAATCCGAAAATGTAGTTGTGGAACAGGAGAATTTTGATGATTTTTTACAAAAACAACTTGGGAATATTTTCAATAATTAAATGTATTATATTATTTATACTCTATTTTCGGGAGCCACATAATCTATTTTTAAATATTTAAATATCTCTTCTTCATTTTTTGGTAAAAAATTTATTAAAGTCCCCGTTTTTTTATCAAATAATCCATATTCATTAAGTTTGTAGCCTAATGAGGAGGCATGTGCTCTTATCTTTTTTGAATAATCGCGGCTTGACCCAAAATAAAGTAAATACCAGGGAAGCTGCTCTTGTGGAACAAAAGCAACATCCATTTGATGGTTTATATTATCAATAGTTGGAAAATTAACAATATAAATATTTTTTTGAATACCTTTAGATAATGTTTCAATTATTATTTCTTTCTCTTTCAATACCTTATAAAATTCTAATTCGGGATTTTCATTTTTTTTTTCATAACAAATTATTAAATCAATATCACCCGAATATTCTTTGCCTAATCTATATGATCCAGCATTATGAATGTCGAAATTCATTTTTTGTAAATATTTGGTTATTTTGGTAATAATTTTTCGAGGGATTTTTTTATTTAAATCATTGTAATATTTTAGGCCTAGCATTTGTTGGTCAGTTAATTTAATATTTTTTTTTGAAATTGCGTTTTTAAGTTCCTTTATAGAATGAATATTTTTATCTATAAATTCTTTTGCCTTTTTAGGTCCGACTCCCCAAATTTTTAAAAAATTAGTTTTAGCTGCTAAATTTGGATTTTTTTTTATGTTATTGTATATTTTTAAAGTTTTCGTTTCCTTTATTTCATTTATTTTATTTCTAAAACCTTTCCCAATAAATTCTAAATTTTTAACATTATTTGATGAATAGATTGGTTTATTAAATTTTTCTAAAGACTTAATTGCCTTTTTATAACTATCTATGCGGAATTTTGTATGAATATTACCTTCATTACTTCCTAGAGATTCATGAAATTGTAAAATTTCTTTAAAAATATTTAATATTAATGGTTTGAGATTTTTATTATTATTTTGTTGATTTATATGATTTTTATTATTTGTAAAGGGGATTTTTATGGATATTCTTTTCTTTTTATTTATTTTTAATGATTCTTTTTTTTTAGGGGATGATGATGATGTAGAAATCAATGATTTTAAATATTTAAGCTCACTTTTAAAATTTTCATAATCAGTTTCTAAAACAGCAGGAATTTGATTTTTATAAAAAAAATTGACTAAATAGGAAAGTGATTCAATGCCATTTTGTGATTCAAAAATGAATCCTTGTCCAATAGGCGCATGTCGATTAATATGACTATTTAATGGAGTTTTAGAATCATTTAAATGTATTAAATAAATATTTTTCAGACCAATAAGTTTATCAAATTTATCGAAATAATCTTGTGCGCCAATTTTGGTTTTAATATTATATCCTGAAGAAAAAATATGACATGTATCAATACATACTTTGACGCGCGATTTATATTTGGATGGGACTGAATTAAATAGTTTCGCGAATCCTTCTAATGTACCTCCAACAATACTATTTTGTTGGACCGGTGTTTCGAGGAGAATTGCCACTTTTTTTGTTTGATTTAAAACTTCAATTAATGAATTGACAAAATTGGTAATACATTGTTCTGGTGTAATATTTATTTTTGGAGTCTTGTTGCGCCCCATGTGAATTACACAACCGATTCCACCAATTTTTTGGCATAAATTCATGTCATATACTAAATTTTCAATACCCCATTTATTTCGTGGATGATTTGGGTCATTACAGAAATTGAGTGTTAATATTGCATGAATTACTATTTTCATATTATGGGTTTTTAAATATTCTTTTATTATGAGCGCTTCATCATTTTCGTCATCTAATTTATATTTTTCGCGTAATGTTGTAAGCACTTTATTTCCTAAATAAATTTGTACTATATTCCCGCCCAATTTTTTAGTTTCTTCAAGAGCCTCTAAAATTGTTTTATAATATTTTTCAGAAAGCGAGATTCCAATATATTGAATCTTGGAATTCATATATAAAAATAAGAAAAAAATTGATATTTTATTGATTTATTTCTTATTTTTATTTTTTATATTTTTATATTATTTATTTCGTGCAATTCTTTCTTTAAAAATTTTAATTAAAGAATTGGAAATTTCCTCTATTCGTGTCATTGATGAGACCAATTCTTTATAGTACATAATTTCATTTAATAGATCATCATACTCTTTTTTTGAAATTGTTATATTTTCAATTAATATTTCATTAATTGGATTAGGACCTATTATAGATTCTTTTTTAAATACTGTTTCATCAAGTTTTTCGGGGACTTTCTCAAATATTTTTCTTTTTTTTTGGTCACTCATTTTTAAAGATATATTTTTTTTTTTAATAATTTAATCATAAATATTATAGTATTAAAATTTTTCATTTTTTTTATAAACAGGTTTTAATAATAAATTATTAAAATTAAAATTATTGAGTCACTGTCTTTCAAATAGGTTTGAAAAGTTCCAATAATTTTGTATGAACAACTTCATGAGTGGAAATTTTTTCTTTGAGAGCCTTATTTTCGGCCTGTAGAGCCTTAATTTCAGTTTCTAAATCTTGAATTTTTGGATTCTTATTTGGTTCCAAAGTAGGAGCACACTCTTCTTCATCCCTTGTTCTTTTTCCCAGTAATGATTGTAAAAAAAGCCCTGCTTCTATTTCTGGGTCAATAACTAAGGTTTGATGAGAGAATGGTGATTTGGAAAATTCCCATTCAACACCTTGAGCTTTTGGCGTAATTGGTTGGGAATACGAAAAAACTCTTTTGGGTTTATACCAATGAATTAAAGTTTTTGTAGTCTTTCCCTTAATAGGATCAAAAATAAAGCATTGCTTATATTGTGATCCGTCCCTATTACATGGCTCTAAAATTCCTTTTTCACAAAGAAAGCTATACAAGCCCCTTGATTTAGAAGGAATTGAATAGAGATTATTAGCTTGCAATATTTCTCTGAACCATCTATTATCGTTAGCCCCATGAATTGTATTATTAGGACCCAATTTGGATAATTGTTCTCTAAATGCATTTTCAGCATCAGGATTCCAGTATTGCTCCCAATTTATTTCAGGGGATCGATCATAATTATCTCTTCTTGATTTCAATATCCCAAAAGTTGGTTTGCTGAAATCAATGGTTGTAATGGTGGGCTGCATTGGGAGAGTGTTTTTCCATGTCTCGTCGTGATCTCGAAAAACAATGCGCTGTGCTTCTCGTCGGTCTTTTTCTGCAAAAGCAGCTTTTCTAGCTAGTTCTAACTTAGTCTCCATTTTTAGACACTAAGTTTTTCCAAGAGGTTTTTTTGATAATTATGATTGAATGATTTTATATATTTTTACCTGTCAATTTTTAAATTATAGTCGCCGTCATGGACTGCGACTATAATTTAAAAATTAATAAAAAAATCAAAGATTTTTTTGTCAATTTTTTTCAAGTAATCCTAATGCTTCGCATTAGGATTGTTAAATAAATTAATAGTTTTCTGCTATGCAGAAAACTGTCAATTTTTAAATTATAGTCGCCGTCATTGACTGCGACTATAATTTAAAAATTAATAAAAAAATCAAAGATTTTTTTGTCAATAAATCCCCGTCATAGACTGGGATTTATTAATAACTTGCAAAGCAAGTTGTCAATTTTTCTGAATAAGTCAATAAAAGTAACAATTTCATAAATAATTTATAATATAATTGTTTTATAAATTTATAATAATATATAATATATATTATATGCTCTCTTTTTCATCACATGGAATAGAAACATCTATTTTCAAATACACGCCCACTTTTAAAAAAAGTGGAGTAGATATTTATGAATTTGTGATTTGTAAAGATATGAAACAGAAAGTATCAGAAGTATGTAGTATATTGGATATTAAAAGTATTCCAAAAAAAATGTTTAAAGATTATCTTTTAAACAGTGATTTTGAAAAAACTTTATATACAGATAATTTTGAATTACTCTTTATTGGATTAAATAAATCTAAAAAATGTTCCGAAAATGAGCTTTATAAAACTTATGGTATGTTAGGAGTCTATTCTTCCAAAAAAGAATTAAAAAATACATGTGTTTATGTAATTGATGATGATAAAAATCAGATTCGAAATAATGTAATCTCTTATATTTTGGGTTTTTTTAATTTTACTGATTTTAAAACAGGGCACGAAGAGTCTAAATTGAAAAAGGGCATAACTTATTTTTATAGTTCAAAAAAAAAATTTAAAGATGTAATCAATGATGCAATTTATGAAGCATGCACACAAAATTTAATTCGTTGTTTAATTAATACTCCAGCAAATATATTAAATTCTAAAGCTTATATTTCATTTATTAAAAAAAATTTACCAGATGATGTATCCATGAAAGTGTTAGACGAGAAAAAAATGAAGAAACTGGGGCTCAATTTAATATTAGGAGTGGGCCAAGGTAGCGCAAATAATTCTGCATTAATTATTTTGGAATATAATCATGGAAATAAATCCAATAATAAACCAATATGTTTAATTGGAAAAGGGGTTATGTTTGACAGTGGTGGCTACAATCTTAAAGGCGGTGACTTTTCTGACATGAAAAATGACATGACTGGTAGTGCAATTGTTTTTGGCATTTTCAAACTTTTAAGTCATTTTAAGGTTGGAGGAAAATATATTGGTCTTTTACCAATTGTGGAAAATATGATTGGTAAAGATGCTACCCGTCCAGGTGATATTCAAGTTTGTTATAATAAAAAAACTGTGGAAATTATTGATACTGATGCAGAAGGTCGATTAATTTTAGCCGATGCTTTGGCCTATTCTGCTAATTATAAACCATATATGTGTATTGATATTGCAACACTAACTGGACAAGCGGCGGCAATATTTGGAAATAAATCGAGTGTAATAATGGGAAATAATAATAAATATATTCAAAAAATGATTTTATCAGGGAAAATGAATCAAGAAAATATATGGGAATTACCTATGTGGGAAGAATATGTTTCTCTCACAAAATCATTGATTGCTGATTATAAAAACTACAGTTATGAAACTCGGGCGGGGACAATTATGGGCGGCGCTTTTTTATCAAATTTTGTTCCAAAAGAGGTTCATTGGATTCATTTAGATATTGCGGGGGTTGATAATCTGGAAAAAAATGAAGAATATAGGCATTATGGTGCAACTGGGGAAAGTATGCGTAGTATTTTTTATTTTTTGAGAAATTTTAATAAAGAAGTTTATGAGTGAATTTTATAAATTAGTTAGATCATCAATTCAGTTTAGGGTTAAGATGCAGATTTAGAGGCTAATGCTAACCTCATTTCTTCATTCGCTTTTGCCAATTTGATGAACAATTCATCTGATAATCCTTTTTCGCAATCCATTTTGATCATTTCTAACGATAAGTGATAGAAGGATTGCACAAGATCATCAAAGTATTGCTGCCCTTTAGCGAAGCAATGAGTACTTCTATATCTAAACTCATCAACTTCTTTATACAAAAGACCGTAATGGACTAAAATGTTTCCAAAACGCTCTAATGGGGTTGTCTCACTAACTTCTGCTTTTTTCCTCAAAATGGCTAATTCTTCATCTGTCACCCGACAACCATAAGATTTTTTCATACTACAAATGTAGTCATTAACAGCGATTAACCTCATGATAGAAGATAGTACCCGTTAAGTGCATGTGATTTAAATTAGTTTTTATTTTTTAGGTTATTTTACCTGTCAATTTTTTCCGAATAAGCCAAACTTTGTTTGGCTTGTCTGAAATAATTAATAAAAAATCGAAGATTTTTTGTCAATTTTTTTCAAGTAATCCTAATGCTATGCATTAGGATTGTTAAAAAAATTAATAACGCCATAGGCGTTGTCAATTAATCCCCGTCATGGACTGGGATTAATTAATAACTTGCTTCGCAAGTTATTTTTTCCGAATAAGCCAAACCTTAATTTGGCTAGTTTGAACCATTTAATCTTTAAATAATCAATTTATAAAATGATTATTGCGTGTCTATTTCCAATTAAATCTTCTTCTTTTCCTTCTTTTGGGAGATTTTTTTTTCAAACATAATTTTCGTAGAAAGGTATTTCCGTTATCCCATGCCATCAAAAATGGAAAAATTGGTGGATAATGTAATGTGATGAAACATCGAGAGTTGCATTGAATTTTTCTTATACTCCTCAAAAATGAAATAAGTTGCCTATGATCATTTTGACCATGCATCTCCTTTCTAATCTAGATTCAATAGAGCAATTTTTATAATATTATTATGGAAATAGTTTTTATTACTTTTTATCTATCAATTTTTTTAAGGTAAATGATTTATAAACTAGGGGGCACACACAATGCCCAAAACATATAAGTGTGCAAAGGAGCACACACACACACGACGAATCCTACCAGCCAATGGAAGCAAAAGTGTAGCCCAGTAAAGTGCCCCATGCCATCAAAATTGAATAGACTAGAAATTGGCTGTTATCCTTGGGAGAGATGGCGGCAATGGGCTGTGGAGCCTCTTGCACATAATCGTTCCCCAGATGAAAGTACCAGGGTGGGTTGTAAAATAGCGTCGGGCGTTGGGCATTAACGTCGTTCCAGCACACCACCATGAAATCGTCGAGAAATGTCTCTAGGGTGTGTCCTCCTGGGTAGGATAGTTGATCGTATAATACCAATTTGGCAAACCCGAGTTGTTCCATCTTTTCCCAAACATTGTCGGGAATGGGTGTGAATGGTGTAAGATTATGAGCAATGAGACAAGCACGAAATCCCTGAACCAATTCCCCAGTGAGGTTGTTTGTTTGCTTTGCCGAAAGTCGGGACATGTTTGTGTGCTTTGTTGTGCTAGACGTTTTTTTGGCTACTTCCGCAGACTTTTGAATATTATTAGAATTAAATTTTTAGAATAAATTACCTGTCAATTAATCCCCGTCATGGACTGGGATTAATTAATAACTTGCAATGCAAGTTGTCAATTTTTTTCAAGTAATCCTAATGCCAAGCATTAGGATTGTTAAATAAATTAATAGCAGCAGGGCTGCTGTCAATTTTTATTTACTACTCGCCGTCATTGACTGCGAGTAGTAAATAAAAATTAATAATCACTTAGTGATTGTCAATTTTTTCCGAATAA
>Ga0114960_10001497_pt1 | contig 18646 bp, 17 predicted proteins | sample C_130625_MF_Meta_FD_92637 | JGI IMG/M metagenome (GOLD analysis project Ga0114960, IMG submission 92637) | Freshwater microbial communities from Lake Croche, Canada to study carbon cycling - C_130625_MF_MetaG | ecosystem: Environmental > Aquatic > Freshwater > Lake | place: Lake Croche, Canada... | reverse complement strand
GCTTTCCATAAAAACATTAATCACTTTTTGTAAGGGTTCTCTTTTTACAAAAGGTTCATCTCCCTGTACATTCACTACAATATCAATATCTAAATCCTCAATCGCTTCTGCAATTCTATCAGAGCCGCTTTCGTGGGAGCGCTTGCTCATAATGGCTTTCCCGCCATTGTTCACTATTTCATTAAAAATTATTTCGCTATCTGTTACCACATACACTTCATCAAATAAACCTGTTGCTTTTGTGTTTTCATACGTATGCCTAATGACCGTTTTATCGCCAAGTAGCTGCATTAACTTTGCAGGAAATCTTGTTGCTGCATATCGAGCTGGTATAAATGCACCTATTTTAAGCATAGTCTATTTTGTTTTTTTAAAGTGATCTTTCCAGCTAGGCATCTACCTGAATAGATTTAATAAATGGTGCGTTTAATTGATAAGACAAAGAATGATCTTTCGTATTGTCTAAAACATCTAATCCGTATACAATTTGATCCATTGGGGTATCATTGTAAGTTCGAAAAAGACGATCCCAAAAGGAAAAAATATTTCCATAATTACTATCTGTCTGGGGACGGGTAATATGGTGATGCACGCGGTGCATATTAGGAGATACAATGATCAATCCAACTGTTTTGTCAAACCATTTTGGAATATAAATATTTGCATGGTTAAACTGGGTTAACACGACACTTAAGCTTTGGTATAAAAAAACCATCCACATAGGAGTACCTAAACAAAAAACCGCCAATATGGCAAATAAAGCCCTTAGTATGGACTCTCCTGGATGATGTCTATTTCCGGTGGTGGTATCTACTTTCGTATCAGCATGGTGAACCATGTGAAATCGCCATAATAAGGGTACTTTGTGTTCAATCAAATGAACAAGATAGGCACCCATAAAATCTAACATTAATAAACCAAGGATGGCTTCCAACCAAGGAGAAAGCTTTGTTAAATGAAGTAAACCAAATTGCATCCGAATTGTCCAGTCACTTACTTTAACCATTACGAATGCAAATGCAAAATTAACTACAATCGTTGTAAATGTAAAAAACAGGTTTATACCTGCATGTTTCCATTTATTATATTTAAAATTAAAAAGGGGAACTACGAATTCAATCAACCAAAAAAAAGTAATTCCACCTGCCAATAACATAGCGCGGTGTGCACTTGGAATGTGTTCGAAATAATTTTTAATCGTTTCAAGCATGCAATTGTTTTTAGTACATAAATGTAAATAAAAAACCCGATTTTCTTATTTAGAATTGATCGGGCTTAAAATGTTAATGGTATGGATTATCTCTTAAATGTATAGTATCACTAGCTATTTAACATGAGTGGCATTACCAACATTAATAAATCTTCACCAGGAGCTTGTTCGGATGGTTTAATTAAGCCAGCTTTACTTGGTGTTGATAATTCTAAATAGACATCATCAGTATCTGCAGCATTCAACATTTCAATTAAAAATTTGGCATTGAAGGCAATTTGAATGTCTTCACCTTGGTATTCACAACTCATGCGCTCATTTCCTTCAAAACTAAAGTCAATATCTTGTGCAGCCATTTGCAATTCATTACCTGTAATATTTAATGCAACCTGATTCGTGCTCTTATTGCTAAACACATTTACACGACGTAATGCGTTTTGAAAATCATGTTTATTTACAGTTAATCGATAAGGATTGTCGTTTGGTATTACTACTTTATAATCTGGGAAACGTGCATCAATCAATCTACAAATTAATTGCGTGGATCCATGATCTACAAACAAATGATTGTTGTTAAAGCTTATTGTTATTGAATCTTCGTTATCTGGTAACGCATTTTTTAATAAGTTCAATGGTTTTTTGGGTACAATAAAGCTCGCATTTTGCTTAGCTTTTGTATCTGTTCGCTTGTAACGAACCAAGCGATGTGCATCTGTTGCTACGAACTGTACACCTTCTTTTGATAGTTCAAAAAATACACCTGTCATTGCGGGTCTTAAATCATCACCACTTACAGCAAACAATGTTTTATTGATGGCCGTCAATAAACCTGTACTTGTCATAGTAAACCCAGTTGTATCATCCGCAGTAGGTTCTTTTGGAAAATTATCTGGATTTTCACCCATCACTTTGTACTTGCCATTATCGCTTGTTATTTCAACTCCATAATTTTTATCAATATTAAAAGTTAATGGTTGGTCTGCGATGTTTTTTAATGAATCAATTAAAATTTTTGCTGGAATACAAACACGGCCATTTGCTTTACTCTCTACTTCCATTTGAACGCGCATTACCGTCTCTAAATCTGTTGCTACAATATTTAATTTTTTATCTTCAATCTCAAATAAGAAATCTTCCAAAATTGGGAGAACGGTATTGGTATTAATAACACCAGCAATTTGCTGTAAATGTTTTAATAAAGAGGAAGAGGAAACAATAAATTTCATACAAATTTTGTTGTTGGGCTTTTGTAAATAGTCAATTTAAATACTTGAACAAACCTACTGTAAAATGTTAAGAATAAAAAGCTATTTTAGCAATTCTTATTGACATAAATGAAAAAAAATAACGTCAGCAAAGAGCAGGCAATTCTTAGCATTCGACATTTTTGTGCATACCAAGAACGAACCCAACAAGCCGTTAGAGATAAACTATATGAAATGGGTATGACAAAGTCCGAAGTAGAAGAAATATTGTCGGATTTAATCTCAGAAAATTTTTTAAACGAGGAACGTTTTGCAATAAGTTTTGCGGGTGGTCATTTTAGGATAAAAGGTTGGGGCAGGCTTAAAATTAACCATGCCCTTTATGAAAAAAGGGTTAGTTCATACAATATTAAAAATGCTTTGAAATCAATCGATGAACAAGCATATCAACAAAAGCTATTTTCTTTAGCCAACAAAAAATGGATCAGTTTGAAAGGAGAAAAAGAAATAAGCCGAAAAGCAAAAACGTATTCATTTTTGCTACAAAGGGGTTTTGAACCCAATTTAATTCAAGCAGCATTACAAAAACTAAATAAACTAAATTCTTAGCTTGAATATTGTATCTTTAAAATCAAATTTTAGTCATTGTCATCCTTACAATTTTCAATCATTCAGGCGAACCTTTTTTGGGAAGACAAGGTAGCAAACCTTGATATGTTTGGTCAAAAAATATTGGCCATAAATATACCTACAGAAATTATTGTATTACCTGAAATGTTTAGTACCGGATTTAGTATGCAGCCCGAAAAGTTTGCTGAAACCATGAACGGTCCAACCATTAATTGGATGAAAAAACTTTCCTTTGAAAAAAAAGCGATCATTACGGGATCCTTAATGATTGAAGAAAAAGGAAATTTTTACAATCGACTTATTTGGATGTTGCCCAATGGACAATTTGGCTATTATGACAAAAGGCATTTGTTTGCCTTTGGAGGGGAGGATCAAGCATATTGTCCCGGAAATAAAAGAGTAATAGCAAGTGTAAAAGGCTGGAAAATAAATTTACAAATTTGCTATGACCTACGATTTCCTGTTTGGGCACGTCAACAAAAAATTGAAAATGCGGAATTAGAATTCGATATTTTATTAAATGTAGCGAATTGGCCAGAAAAAAGAAATCTGGCTTGGAAAACACTATTAATGGCAAGAGCTATTGAAAATCAATGTTTTAGTATTGGAGTTAATCGAATAGGTTTGGATGGTAATAATAGTAACCATGTTGGAGACTCAATGGTTGTTGGTCCTTTGGGTGACCTTATACATCAGTCTTATGATCAGGAAGGTACTTTTCATGTGTTATTACAAAAAGAAACGATTTTTAATGCGCGGGCTTCTTTTCCTTTTTGGAAAGATGCTGACCGGTTCACAATTTTATAATGTAATTAACAACTCTGTTTGAAATGTCAACCTTTTATTCAACAAATGCATTATATACGGGAAAGGAATGGATATTTGAAGTAGCAGTTGAAGTAAAAAATGGTAAAATTGTTTCCATTCAAAAGGAAGGTTTTGATCAACAAAAAGCATTTCCTTATATGGTACCTGCCTTAATTGATTTGCAAATTTATGGTGCTGCAGAAAAATTATTATCTGAATTTCCAGCTGCCGATTGCATTGAAGAAATATATGAATATTGCTTAAAAGGTGGTACTGCTTTTTTCCAACCTACCATTGCATCTCAAACAAACGAAATAATATACAAGGCCATAGATGCGGTAAAATCATATAAAACCAATGGGGGAAAAGGTTGTATTGGATTACATATTGAGGGTCCTTGGATCAATCAAGTAAAAAAAGGCGCTCATCATGAAAAAGTAATTCATACACCAAGTATGCAAGAAGTAAAAGATTTGTTGGAATATGGAAAAGATTGGATAAGTATGATTACACTGGCGCCAGAAATTTGTAGCAAGGAAATAATTGATTTAATTCAATCCAACGGCATTGTTGTTTCAGCAGGTCATAGTAATGCCAGCTATGAAATGGCTACTCAATTTTTTAATGATTCCATTCAGGTAGCTACACATTTATACAATGCAATGAGTGGATTACAACACCGAGAACCTGGAATGGTTGGCGCTTTGTTTAATCACAAAAAAGCAATGTGCAGTATTATTGCAGATGGTTACCATGTAAATTACCATGCCATTGAGATTGCTAAGAAAATAATGGGAGATAGGCTATTTTGTATTACAGACGCTGTAACGACAACTTCCACTGGGTGGTATCAACATATATTGAATGGAGATAAATATGAATCTCAAGGTACCCTAAGTGGCTCCGCTTTGACACTAATTAAATCGATTCATAATTTAATGAATAATACATCGATTGATTTTGAAGAAGCTATTAACATGTGCAGTGTATATCCAGCTAAGTTGATGAAAAGAACAGAAATGTCTGCTCTCATTGACATCCAAGAAAATGCCAATTTGTTGTGTTTAGACGAAAATAAACAACTCATGAATTTAATCGTAAATAATACTCTTTAGCTAAATGCATTCCACCCTTGTGCTTTGATATCAAAAACATTATTACCCTTCGTAATTATTTTGGTACCTTCTTCTAAATCGCACATATATCCCACAACGCTTATCTCTTCATGTAAAGTAATTTTATCGTAATCAGCCTGCTTCATGGTAAACAATAACTCATAATCCTCTCCTCCATTCAAGGCACAAACTGTAGGATCTAAACCAAACTTAAATGCTGCAGCTTTAGTTGCTTCATGCAGCGGAATTTTATCTTCATATAACCTACAGCCCAAATTACTTTGCTTACAAATATGTAAAATGTCACTACTTAATCCATCACTCATATCCATCATTGCAGTCGGTATAATTGATTGTGTTGATAAAAATTCAATAATATCTTTTCTGGCTTCTGGTTTTAAAAGTCTTCCAACGATATAATCTTCATTTTCAAGGGTTGGCTGCACTTGTGGGTTTTCTAAAAATATTTTCTTTTCACGTTCCATTAAGGTTAGTCCTAAAAATGCAGCCCCTAAATCACCTGATACGCAAATTAAATCACCACTTTCGGCCGTACTTCTTTTTACAAATTTAGCAGGTGCCACTTCCCCCAACACCGTCACTGAAATGATCAACCCTTTTTGAGAAGAAGAAGTATCACCACCAATTAAATCTACTCCATACTTTTCACAAGCAATTTGCACGCCCAAATAGAATTCTTCCAATGCTTCTAAACTAAATCGATTGCTAAATGCTAAGCTCATGGTTAATTGTGTAGGTTGAGCATTCATTGCATAAATATCACTTAGGTTTACGATAACCGATTTGTACCCCAAATGTTTTAACGGCGTATACATCAAATCAAAGTGAACACCTTCAATCAATAAGTCGGTAGAAATAACCGTTTGGCCAATATGATCTATAACAGCTCCATCATCACCAATCGATAAAATGGTGGAAGCATTGTACGTTTCAAAATTTGACGTTAAGTGACTAATTAACCCAAATTCACCTAGTTTTTCTATTTCTGTTCTTTCTTGCATATTATTTTTTATAAAGAGCCTCCTTGAAGCAATGCCAATAATTGTGTATGAATTTTACCATTTGTTGCTAGGATACCAGGTTGATAAGGATTGTATTGATCCCCTTTTAGATCGGTAACTTGACCGCCCGCCTCCAATACGATTAAATAACCTGCTGCACTATCCCAAGCTTGTAATTTATGTTCATAAAAGCCATCGAATCTTCCAGCAGCTGTCCAACATAAATCTAATGCAGCACTTCCTAATCGACGAACAGGTATTGATTTTCGAATTAATTTTTCAAATACGGTAAGTGGCCCATTTTCTGTATCCAAATATTGATAAGGAAAACCTGTGACCAAACAACTTGTCATTAAATTGTCTTTCTCACTTACTTTAATAGGTTTATCATTTAATGTTGACCCCATCCCTTTTTCTGCAAAAAACAATTCGTTCATAAATGGATTGTACACAGCCCCCATAATCATCTCCCCCTTTTCTTCCACCCCGATACTTACACAACAAAGTGGAATACCATTGGCGAAATTAATTGTACCGTCAATGGGATCAATAATCCATTTGATATCAGATTTTGTAGGCAAAGCTCCTGTTTCCTCGCTCAAAATAAAATGATCTGGATGATTTTCCTGAATAACTTTAAAAATAGCCTTTTCAGCTGCATGATCTGCTTCTGTTACCAAATCGTTAATGGTCGCTTTACTATTTATCGTAAATTTACCATTAAAATAACGGGTTAGTTCATTTGATCCTGCTTGTATCGCCCTTAAAAGTGTATTTTTAATCATATTACAAAAGTAGCTTCGTTTGGTCAAATAACATTCCTATTTTTGTACATAATCTTTAAGATAAAACCAGAATTTGTAGATGCCGATTTTTGAGATTCATTTACCAAAAAGCTTACAAAAGGCTTTAGGTCTTCCCCAACGAAGTCCCAGAAGATCGCAATTGCGCGTACTTAAAAAATTATTAAAGCGCGCAAGGTATACCGCCTTTGGTCAAAAATTTAGTTTTGAGCAAATCTTACAAAGTAAACATGTCGGAAAAGTCTTTCAGCAAAAAGTTCCTGCTTACAATTACAATAAAATTTACAATGAATGGTGGCACAAATCTTTAGAAGGGGCTGCTGATATAACTTGGCCTGGGAAAATTAAGTTTTTTGCATTAAGTAGCGGTACGAGCGAAGCAGCGAGTAAATACATTCCAATAACCAATGATTTACTCAAAGGCAATAAGGTAATTATGATTAAACAATTAATTAGTTTGTTCAATTATAAAGATGTACCACTTGCTAGTTTGGGAAGGGGCTGGTTAACGCTTGGTGGTAGTACAGATTTGCAAAAAGGGCCTGGCTATTATGCCGGGGATCTAAGTGGTATAACTGCAAAAAAAGCACCTTTTTGGTTTCAACCTTTTTATAAACCCGGTAAAAAAATTGCAAAAGAAAGAGATTGGAATAAAAAATTAAAAGAAATTGTTGAAAAAGCACCCAACTGGGACATTGGATTTATCGTGGGCGTACCTGCCTGGATTCAAATGTGCTTAGAAATGGTCATCGAGCGCTATCAATTAAATAACATTCATGAAATTTGGCCCAATCTTTCTTTTTTTGTTCATGGTGGGGTAAGTTTTGAACCTTATAAGCATGGCTTTGAAAAATTATTAGGTAGGCCCATTGCCTATGTTGAGACGTATTTAGCAAGTGAAGGATTTTTAGCATGGCAAAATAAACAAAACGGTGAAGGCATGCGCTTATCTTTTAATGAGCATATATTTTTTGAATTTGTTCCTTTTGATGAACAAAACTTCGATGCAGCCGGTGAAATGGTGACCAATCCGCAGGCATTAATGATTCATGAAGTGGAAGAAGGCAAAGATTATGCGATTTTAATTAGTACCGTAGCAGGTGCATGGCGTTATTTAATAGGTGATACCATACGATTTATTGACAAAATAAATGCTGAAATTATTATTACCGGCAGAACAAAACACTTTTTAAGCTTAGTGGGTGAACATTTAAGTGTAGATAATATGAACAAAGCAATTCAGTTGGTGAGCGAAGAACTAAATATTTCCATTCCTGAATACTGCGTCACTGGGGAACCATTTGGTAGTTTTTTTGCACACCATTGGTATATTGCATGTGATCAAAACATTGATGAAAAAATATTATCAACTAAAATTGATGAAAAATTAGTATTACTTAATGACGACTATGCAGTTGAAAGAAAAAGTGCATTGAAAGAGGTACGTGTATCCATTTTAAAAGAAGCGATTTTTATGTCTTTTTTAGAAAGCAAAGGAAAAGTAGGTGGTCAACACAAGTTTCCTAGGGTTATAAAGGGCGATTTACTAAAAGAATGGAAAATTTTTATTTCAAATCATTAATATGTTTACACCCATACTTAAGGGCTTGTTACTGGGTCTCATATTAAGCATATCCGTTGGGCCGGTCATTTTTGCTATTTTAAAACAAAGTTTAACCAATGGCCATAAAGCAGGTTATATATTTGTAGCAGGTGTTTCAGCGAGCGACATTAGTTTACTGTTTGTTTGTAATTTTTTCACCACATTTTTTACATTGATACTTTCTCATAAGACGTTTATTGCTATGGTTGGTGCGGGTTTTTTATTTTTAACCGGGATTTATACCTTGGTTTTAAAAAAAATTAAAATAGAATCCATTGGAGAAAGTAAAATCAAAATAATGCGCAATCGGGATTTACTTGGTGTCTTTTTTTCAGGTTATTTAATGAATATTTTAAATCCAAGTGTATTTTTATTTTGGTTTGCTTGGACGGCTGCCATAGATACAAGTGCTTCCGAGTCGAACAGCCCTATTTTATATAAATTACTTGTATTTGGATGCTGCCTTCTTTTTGTCTTGGTTGCTGATTTACTGAAAGTTGCTTTGGCAGGAACATTAAGGCCCAAATTGACTGTCAAAACATTGGTCTTAATTAATCGATTTTCTGGGATAATTATTTTGCTATTTAGTGCAGCACTTTTTTTTAGTGCATTAAAATATTAGTTCGTAAATTGTATTGTGAAATTAATTTTATCCATTCTTTTCGTATTCTTTGTAAATTTTGCACATTTACAAGCACAAGACGGTCGTGTTTTAGCACTTAAAGAACATGGTATGATTGTCCATTCATATGTGAGTGGAAGCTATCTCAATGTTGAACTAAGTAATCATCAATGGATTACTGCAATCATAGAAAAAATTCACGCTGATTCTTTACAACTCCAACTTTATTCTTTACAACCTGTTACTTCGGTTTATGGAACATGGGGTGAGGATACTTTGAAACTTGGTGCATTGACAATTCATTACAATGAAATAATTTCTGTTGCTTATGAAAAAGGTCATTATACGAGTGTTTTTATAAATGGTACTTTTTTAAAAGTTGCTGGTCCACTTTATAGCGGACTAAATATTACCAACTCCATGCTTAACAAAGAACCTGTTTTTAGCAATAGAAATATTTCACAAATTGCTGGAGGAATCATTGCATGGTTTATTGGAAAATGGCAAGCAAAAAATAATCCTAATTATCGCTCCATTGGCAAAAGATATTCTCTAACAGTTATTTAATTCAAAATCTATTTTAGTTTGTGTTAAAAAAAATAAAAAAAATAATATTATTTATTTTTATAAGCTCGTTTTTATATGTTCTTATTACCAAGTTTATAGAACCTCCTATTACGATAACACAATTTAGCAATGCATTTGGATTGGGATTAAAGAGAAAATACGTTGATTGGAATAATATGTCTTATAATATTAAACTTGCTGCTATTGCTAGCGAAGATCAAGCATTTACTGACCATAGTGGTTTTGATTGGGATGCAATAGAAAAAAGCATGCATCCAAAAAAGAAAAATAAAAAATCAAAGATTCCCTTTGGTGGAGGCGCAAGTACCATTACCCAACAAACAGCTAAAAATGTTTTTCTATGGCAGGGTAGTGGTTTTGATAGATATCTACGAAAAATTCCTGAATTTTATTTTACTTTTTTAATTGAAAAAATTTGGGGGAAAAAAAGAATACTTGAAATATACTTAAATGTAATTGAAACAGGCCCCGGATGTTTTGGCGTTGAAGCTGCTGCTCAACATTATTTTCACAAATCAGCAAAAAATTTAACACGTACAGAAGCTGCCATGATTGTTGCTGGTTTTCCCAATCCAAAAATATTTACTGCCAATCCAATGTCCTCAAGAGTTCATTGGCGTTATCCTCAAATTTTAAGAGAAATGAATAATATTGAATCAGATGAGGATGTATATGCCTTATTGAAAAATAACTAAATAAGTTACGTAAGCAATTTTTAGCTTTTTTAATTTAAAAGTTTTTCAATGAGTGCTATAGCATTTTGTGTTCTTTCAGCTCCTTTACCTTTCACAATGCCCCAAGGCGTTTGTTGATTGATGAGGAGTTCTTTGTAAGTCGTAAATAAGGCTTTCCTAGTTGCTTCATTTGGATATTCCCTCATTCCATCAGGCATCCAATCAAGGTCGATATCACACAATAAATAAGCATCATATTTTCGCTCAACAATTTTTTCCAAGATAAATGGATGACAGTTATTAAAAACAAATTCACACCACACTTTCATCACATACATATCTGTATCTATTATCAACATTTTATTGGCTTTTTGTAAATAAGCTTCCTCTTTGATTAGTTGTCCTTTTGCAATTGTAAGTAGTTGATCATAGGTATAATTTGTTCCATTTTCAGTTAAAAATTCGCGGGCAAATTCGGGACACCAACTGGTACCATAATGGGTTGCTAAGGATGCACATAATGTTGATTTTCCTGTTGACTCCGGACCAATTATGACTATTTTTTTAATACCGCCCATTTTATTTTTTTGCTTTTAATAAAAACTGATTTGCTTTTTGATTCCAGGATTGCCATCCTGCAATGGCTAAAATCAGTAAAATAATAAATTGAACACTTGTAAAAGCATATCCTTTTATAAAATAGAGTGGAATTGAGGACAGGTTGGTTGCGATCCACCATACCCAACTTTCCACCTTTTTCTTGGCCATCAGCCACATGCCTGTATACGCAGTAGCACTTGCAAATGCATCAGCCCAGGGAATGGCTTCGGGTGCAAAAGCAGCTTTGGCAATTGTAAGTGCAATGAAGATAACGACGTAAAAAATACTAAAAAAAACAAGCTGTTGAATCCATTCTTTTTTTGAACTTTTTGAAATTTGTAAAATCAGTGTTTTTTGATCTTCTTCTTTTAAGGTCCAAAGATACCATCCATAAATGCTCATAATAGTATAGTATACATTTACGCTAGCTTCCCCAAAAAGATGTCCTTTATAACTTAAATAAATATAAAGTAAAGTATTCATCAAGCCAGTTGGATAGACTAAAATATTTTCTTTCTTACTAAACCAAACAGATACAATACCTGAAATAACGGCAACAGCCTCTACCCATCCTGTATCCAGCAAGCCTTTATAGATTGATTGTATTGTGTCAGTTAGCATGATTCATTTTCATTTTTTCAAGTTGTGCTTCTAATAAAAACATTTCATCTCTTGTTTTTGCTGCTTCTATAAAATCCATCGCTTTTGCAAATTTATCCATTTGTTTTTTTGTTTGTTTGATGGCTTTTTCAATTTGTGGTATTGTTTTAAATTCACTGTACTTGGCACTATCTTCCGCCAACAAATTAATCGAATCCGTTGTTCGAACATTTATATTATGTAATGTAAATCCTTTAATATCCAAAACTGATCCCTGTGCCATCACTTGTTCAATACTTTTTACAACCGTAGTAGGTGTTATATGATGAATCGTATTGTATTTAATTTGTTTTTCTCTTCTTCTATTGGTTTCATCGATAGTACGTTGCATACTTTTTGTGATACTATCTCCGTAAAAAATTACACGTCCATTCACATTTCGAGCAGCTCGACCTGCCGTTTGTGTTAGTGATTTTTCATTCCTTAAAAAACCTTCTTTGTCTGCATCCAAAATTGCCACTAAGGAAACCTCAGGAAGGTCAAGACCTTCTCTTAATAAATTAACGCCTACCAATACATCAATAACTCCTAAGCGTAACTCACGTAAAATTTCAACTCTTTCAAGTGCATCTATATCACTGTGAATGTATTTTGACTTTATTTGAATTTTTTGCAAAAAGCGATCCATTTCCTCTGCCATTTTCTTGGTAAGTGTGGTCACTAAAATACGATCACCTTTTTCAGCCTGCATTGCAATTTCATCTAATAAATTATCTATTTGGTTTTTAGTAGGCCTTACCTCAATGGGGGGATCTAACAAACCAGTTGGTCTTACCACTTGTTCAACAATTAATCCACCTGTTTTTTCTAATTCATATTCACCAGGTGTTGCACTAACAAATATAGTTTGACCAATAATTTGCTCAAATTCATTAAAATTAAGTGGTCGATTGTCTATTGCGCTAGGTAATCTAAAACCGTATTCCACCAAATTCATTTTTCTACTTCTATCGCCTCCATACATACCGCTTATTTGAGGTATGGTTTGGTGGCTTTCATCAATAACACATAAAAAATCTTTTGGAAAATAATCCAATAAACAGAAGGGTCTGGTGCCAGGTTCCCTTCGATCAAAAAATCTAGAATAGTTTTCAATACCTGTACAATATCCCAATTCTCTAATCATTTCAATATCATATTCTACACGTTCTTTTATTCTTGCTGCTTCCAATGGTTTGCCTACCTTTTTAAAATACTCAACTTGTGCATTCATTTCATCTTGGATCTCATAAATAATTTGTTGCACAATATCCTTTGGTGCTAGGTATAAATTTGCAGGAAAAATGGCTGCATTATCCAATCTTTCTATTCTTTTACCTGTTTCAATTTCAATGGTTTCAATTTCTTCAATTTGATCACCAAAAAAAGTAATTCGGTATCCAAAATCCACATAAGGCAATCTTATGTCTACAGTATCACCATTTACCCTAAAAGCTCCTCTGTCAAATTCAATTACTGATCGGTGGTATAGTGAATTCACTAAAGCATGTAAAAATGCTTGACGCGCTAAAAATTGTCCTTTTTGAATTCGAATAATGCCATTCTCAAGTACTGTTGGATTGCCCATACCATAAATACAGCTTACACTTGCAACAATTATGATATCACGTCGGCCACTCAATAGTTGAGCAGTGGCTTGTAATCTTAATTTATCCAACTCTTCATTGATACTTAAGTCTTTTTCAATATAAACACCAGAGGTAGGTAAATATGCTTCGGGTTGGTAATAGTCATAATAAGAAACAAAATATCCAACAGCATTGTTTGGAAAAAAACTTTTAAATTCTCCATATAATTGAGCTACCAATGTTTTATTGTGTGTTAAAACAAGTGTTGGCTTTTGTACTTTCTGAATAAGATTGGCAATTGTAAAAGTTTTACCACTACCCGTAACACCCAATAAAGTCTGAAACCTATCACCATTTAAAACCCCCGTTGTTAACTGTGCTATGGCGCTCGGTTGGTCACCTGAGGGTGTATAATTAGATTGTAACTGAAATGGCATAGACAAAGGTAAGGCGGTTCATATAATTGTACGAACTAAACAATCAAATTAGTTAAGTCAATTTTATATATCTCTTTGAAGATATTGGGTGTAATCGGGTAGTTGGTAACTATATTCTTCTTGCATAAACCGAGAGGTCATTAAAAAGTCGGCTGTAGTTCTATCACATGCCATTGGAAGGTTCCATGCAACTGCTAATCTTAATAGGGCTTTAACATCACTATCGTGCGGCTGGGCCTCCATGGGATCAAAAAAGAAAAAAACAACATCAATATCACCCGTGGCGATCATTGCTCCAATTTGTTGATCACCTCCCAAAGGGCCACTTAATAATTTTAGAACAGGTTGGTCAAGGGCTTCTTCTACAAGTTTTCCCGTAGTTCCCGTTGCTACCAAAGAATGTTTTGACAAAGCTATTTTATTATGAATAGCCCATTCAATTAAATCTCTTTTTTTATTATCATGCGCTATTAAGGCAATTTTTTTTCTACGATCTAATTTTCTAATGTTTGTAGTCATACTTTTTTTTTAAACTGTTTATTCTACTGTGTATTTATTTAAAATAGGTATAATGATCAAAATACCAATTGAGATGAGCAGAGGTATACCAAGAATTTGAAAGCAAATGAATAAAAAAAATAAAAAAAGCGGATAGGTAAAAAATAAAACACTAAATAAAATTGAATCAAAAAAAACAGTGTTTTTTGTTTTTTTAGCAACGTATACAAATATCCACTTATAATAATAGTAATGTAGATAAAATAATGGTGTCTTTTTAATCGTTGTCGGTAAGGCCGATGGATGTATATTATCAGCTAATATTTTAAATATCGTTTCATTAAAACGAATCCTATCCATTACCGTTGTTATTTTACTTGTAAGATCATATTCAGTGATTTCCAAATTTACTTTTTTCCCTATTCCCCTTAATTGATTATAGGCAATGCCAACAACATGAATTGTCGGAAATACATTTAAATTATGTGTTCCTTCTATGATTCTAGCAGTCCCTTTTTTAAAGGGTTGAAGTTGATGTGTATTGAGGCAAATTCCTTCTATAAAAATACAAACTGCAAAACCCATTTTCAACAAGTTAATTGCTTCTGTAAAAGCATTGTCATTTAAATGTAAATATTGTTTGCCTTCTTGTTTTCTATAAACAGGAATCATATTGAGTGAACGTAAAATATATCGATGAAATTTTTTATGAAACGCATCTCCTCTTGCTAAAAAGTAAACCTTTCTTTTGTATTGAGCAGCTATAATGATTGCATCTAAAAAAGAATTGGGATGGTTTGCAATTATTAACAATGGACCTTTCTTGCTTACTAAATATTTATTTTTTATATCTATGTGATAACAAAATAAATAAAGGGCGGCTCTAATAAATACTTTTAATATTTGTATCAAATTTTTTTATAAATATAAAAAAACCGCACCATATCTGATGCGGTCTAAACTTACTAACCTTAAAAAACCGATTTAAATATTATTTATTGGCTGCTTCTTCTATTTTAGCAGCAACTTTTGCCCTAATTTTTGCTTCGATTTCATTTGCCATTTCCACATTATCATGTAAAATTGTTTTAACTGAATCTCGACCTTGTCCTAATTTGTTGCCTTCATAACTAAACCAGCTTCCACTTTTATTTATAATTTCTAATTCAACACCCATATCTATTATTTCTCCAATTTTACTGATTCCTTCTCCAAATATAATTTCAAATTCTGCTGCTCTAAATGGAGGCGCTACTTTATTTTTAACAACTTTTACTTTTACTCTATTTCCAATTGCCTCATCCCCATCTTTTATCTGTGCCATTCTTCGAATATCTAAACGAACAGAAGCATAAAATTTTAAAGCATTTCCACCAGTGGTCGTTTCTGGATTTCCAAACATTACCCCAATTTTTTCACGTAATTGATTGATGAAAATACAAACTGTTCCTGTTTTATTGATCGTCGCTGTTAATTTTCTTAAGGCTTGTGACATTAACCTTGCATGTAAACCCATTTTAGAATCACCCATTTCTCCTTCTAATTCACTTTTAGGTACAAGTGCAGCAACAGAATCAATTACAACAACATCAATTGCTCCTGATAATATTAATCGATCAGCAATTTCTAAGGCTTGTTCTCCATAATCTGGTTGAGATACCAATAAATTATCTACATCTACACCAAGTCTTTTTGCATACGCACTATCAAAAGCATGTTCCGCATCAATGATTGCACACATTCCTCCTTTTTTTTGTGCTTCTGCTATAACATGTATTGCTACAGTTGTTTTTCCAGAGGATTCTGGTCCATAAATCTCAATGATTCTGCCCTTTGGTAATCCTCCTATTCCCAATGCAGTATCTAATCCAATTGATCCAGTAGATATTACTTCCTGGGGTTCTTGACTCCTTTCATTCATCATCATTACACTACCTTTTCCATAATCTTTATCAATTTTATCAATTGTTAATTTTAATGCTTTTAATTTTTCTTGATTTGCAGTACTCATTTTGAATCTTTTATGGTTTCTTAAATATTTATGTAAAAATAAGATTATTAATTAAATTAACTAAAATTTTTAGTATTTATTTTACTAATTTTATTAGTTTTATTACAATTTTGTTTAATTTTTATAAATTACTGATTTTCAATTAAATAATCGATAAGCATCAAAAATACTTTTTTTCATTCTAATTTTCATACGTATTTATACTTTAAAATTGGATTGTTATTTACAGAAGTTAAATGTAGTAATTTATGAATTAACAAACTATTCTTCAAAATTGATCCCTATGTGTATATCGTAGGTAATAGTATTTAATAATACATTTATTTAAATCATTTATTACTATTACAACTGTTAATAAGTGGATAACTTAGTTATCAACAGCTAAATACATAATTTTTATGCTTTTAAACCGATAGGAATAATATGATTTAATGAAAAAATATTTAAAAACTATTTTTAATGCACATTTTATAAACTGTTAATTAACGCGTATAAATAACCCATTATATAAAGAATGTTCAATATAAATTCATTACATCATTTATTTGTTCTATACTTTTACACCAATTTTTTAGCAAAATAGGCTATAATTCACATAATTAAAATTTATCCACTTTTATGATGTGTATTAATTTTGCAGCAGAATCTATCACTTATACTCGTTTTTTATTAATAATTAGCTTAAATAGTTACTAGAAAGCTTTAAATTTGCCTCTCACAATTATTAATATATGTCAATTATTCAAAACATCAGAGAAAGAGGTGCATGGATTATATTTGGGATTATCGCTATTGCTTTAATTGCCTTTATTCTTCAAGATGGTATCGGTCGAAAAAAAGGAACTAATGATACAACAACATTAGGAAAAGTAAATGGACAAGTCATTAACAAAATTGAATTTGATGAAAAACTCGATATTCAATTACAACAATATGCTTCACAAGGTGTAAAGAGAGAACAATTAATTGGCTATTTATGGGAACAAGAAATTTCTCGATTATTATTTAAAACAGAAGCTGATAAATTATCCATATCAGTTGGTAATAAAGAATTAAATGATGTTTTATTTGGTGATGACTCTCCCTTTAAACAAGAGTTTACCGATAAATCAACTGGAGAGTTTAAAGTAAATGATGCTAAAAACACATTAGCGCAAATTAAGAAATCAAAAAATAAAGAACAAATTAACCAAATTGAAAAATTGTATATTGAACCTGCTGTAGAAAACAGAATTAGAAACAAATACCAAGCCTTGGTTGTTAGAGGCGTACAAATTCCAAAATGGTTGGCTGAAAAACAATTCGCGGAACTTAATAATATAGCCTCTTTTAATGTTGTGCAAATTCCCTATACCACTATTGCAGATAGTACAGTTAAAGTAACTGACGATGACATTTCATCCTATTTAAAAAACAATGCTGCCGCTTATCAAAACGAAGAAACAACCCGCACTATTGGTTATATTGGTTTTAGTGCTGCACCAACTGCTGCAGATTCTTTAGTAACAAAAAATGAATTAATGGGCATGAAACAAGCGTTTAAAGACGCTCCTGATGTTGCTATATATTTAAACAAAGTTGGAACAGAGCTTCCTTACTATAATAGTTACATAAGTAAAAAAACCTTACAAATTCCAGAAAAAGATTCTGTTTTAAATGCTGGTGTTGGCAACACTTACGGACCATATGTTGATGGTAAGTTTTATACAATTGCAAAAATTATTGGTGTCAAACAATGGCCTGACAGTACAAGTGTTAGACATATTTTAATCGCAACCAATAATCCACAAAATGGTCAACAAATTAAAGATGATAGTACTGCTAAAAAATTAATTGATAGCATTGCATTTGCTATTAAAAATGGAGCTTCTTTTGAGGCACTTTGTGATAAATATTCTGACGATGGTGGTAGTAAACCTAAAGGAGGAAATTTAGGCATGTTTGGTCAAGCGCAAATGGTACCTGCATTTAATGATTATGCCTTTGACAACCCTGTGGGTACAAAAGGTGTTATCAAAACCGATTTTGGATACCATTATATTGAAATTTTAAAACAAACCACAAGCGGGCCTGCGTATAAAATTGCCTATTTATCTAAATCAATCAACCCAAGCAACGAAACGATTAACACGGCTTCAACTGCAGCAGCTCAATTTGCTGCTACTTGCAAAAACAGTAAAACTTTTAATGAAAATGCTGTTAAATTGGGTAAACAAGTTTTACCGGCTGCTGGTATTAAATTAAATGATTTTGATATTCAAGGCTTAGGGGAAACAAGACAATTGGTTCGTTGGGTTTATGAAAAAAATGTGAACGATGTTTCAGAACCTTTTGAAATTGGCGATACCTATATTGTTGCTGTCATAACAAATGAAGAAAAAGCTGGATTAGCGAGTGTAGCGTCCGCTAAGTCTCAAGTTGAAGGTATTATTAGAGATCAAAAGAAAGCAGCAAAAATTAAAGCAACCATAAAAGCTGGATCTTTATCGGAAATTGCATCAAGTTCAAATTCAATTGTTCAAAAAATAGATAGCATCACTTTTAACAATCCCATACTTCCCGGCATTGGAAATGAACCAAAGTTAATTGGGTC
>Ga0114960_10001496_pt1 | contig 18648 bp, 15 predicted proteins | sample C_130625_MF_Meta_FD_92637 | JGI IMG/M metagenome (GOLD analysis project Ga0114960, IMG submission 92637) | Freshwater microbial communities from Lake Croche, Canada to study carbon cycling - C_130625_MF_MetaG | ecosystem: Environmental > Aquatic > Freshwater > Lake | place: Lake Croche, Canada... | reverse complement strand
AGTTTTGAAGATAAAACGGTTTCTTATTTTGACACATCAAGAATTTTTTATGCCATTAATGGCAAAGGGGGACAGAATAGCCCATCGGTAGTGCACTTTGAAAATGGGTTCTATAAACAAGAATTGAAAAGCATCTTAGTAGATGCTGGAGCTTACAAACGCAATTGGTCTGATAGCATGGCCAAAGCCAAATTAAATTTACTTCTGCTTGAACAAGAAAAACAAAAAAGGTTAATGGCTTCTTTGACCTTAAAAGAAGTGGTGGTTAAAGCTAAAGTAAAGACACCAATTCAACTCTTAGATGAAAAGTATGCCAGAGGTCTTTTCTCAGGTGGAGATGGTTTTTCCTTTGATTTATCCTCTGATCCAAGTGCCATGGGTTCGATAGATGTACTTTCTTATTTGCAAGCAAAAGTGCCTGGATTAAGTATTTCGGTCTCTGGTATGCAAGCTTCTGCTTCTTGGAGAGGTTCAAAAACTGACTTTTTCTTGAATGAAATGAATACCCAGATTGAATCCATACAAACTTTGCGTATCAATGACATTGCTTACATCAAAGCCATGCGACCTCCTTTCTTTGGATCTATGGGTGGTGGAAGTGGCGGCGCAGTAGCAGTTTATACCAAAAAAGGCAAGAGCAACAATGATGTGAATATCAATAGCAAGGGTATGGAGTATGTGGTTTTAGGAGGCTATTCTGTGTTTAAAGAATTTTACAGTCCTAATTATGATAAGCCTGCTGAAAATTTTGAGGAAGACAATCGTACTACCTTGTATTGGAATCCTTATGTGTTAACCAACAAAAAAAATCCTAGGATTAGATTAGAATTTTACAACAATGATCTAAGTAAAAAATTACAGGTAGTCTTGGAAGGGATGAATGCCAATGGTAAATTGGCCAGAGTGGTGAAGTACATTGAATAAAAAAAGGGACAGCAATTTTTACATCTTGCTATCCCTTGAGAAATTAAAATACTATTTATTACTTTGCAGGATCTGCATTCCAAATATCTACAATGCATTTCCAACTACCATCGGCTTGTTTTTTCCAAGTTTCATCAAATTTGCCTGTTTCTAGGACTTCTTTTCCAGCAGCATCTTTATATTTAAAATGGTAGACGCCGGTACTGTAGCCCATATCTGCAGATTTAGAAACCTCTACTTTATTCGCTTCAAATCTCATGGAAGCACCTGGCATAGCAAACATATTCTTAATAGACGCTGCTCTTGAAGCTTTATCTAAACATACTTTTTCACCAGGAGGCATCATGATGGCATCATCTGTATAAAAACTAAGCCAACCTTCAGCAGAGTTTAATGCAGAAGCGCTATCCCAGGCAATATCTGCTTTTTCAATAGCTGCAATTGCATTGGTAGAATCTACTATTGAATTAGAAGCAGCTGTTTCAATACCCTTAGATTCATTTTTACAGGCGGTTAAATAGATTAAACCAACCATTAGAATGAGGAGTGTTTTTTTCATATTTATATTTTTGTGAGTACTAATTTAAATCAATCTGCTGAAAAATTCAATTATTTTCTAATAATATACAAATCAAGGGTTTGCTCTTTCTCTAGAAAATTTTGGCTAGCCTTAAAGCCGCTATTTAATAGAACCTTTTGAGAAGCTGCATTTTCTTTATTGGTGATGGCGTACAATTCATTAGAAGGCTGATTGGTGAAAAAATAAGGCACACCAAACTGGACCAATTCCAACGCAAGGCCTTTGCCCCAATGGGAAGGAAGCAGGGCAAAACCTATATGATAATTAAGCTCATCAGATAGCAACAAATAAGAGAACATGCCAATTACTTGGGTGGTGGATTTTTCAAGGACAAGATATCTTCCTACAATGGAGCCTTGCTTATAAATTTGAATGTTTTGGTCTAAAAAAATAGCGCATTCCTCCTTGTTTTTGGCTGGTCTTATATGCTTCATGACGTCAGTATTGCCATTGATCATATAAAAACCTTCCTCGTCCGAAGCAGCTAATTTTCTTACAATACATCTTTCTGTTTCAAACAAAAGCATAGTCTCATTATTTAATTGCCCTTCAATTAAAGGTAGTAAGCTTCAAAAATAGCCTATTATGCTAAAACCTTTTGCCTATTTCTATGTTATTATAGTTATGAAAATAGTATATTTTTTACTGGCCATCGGCCTAGTTCTTATTGTTTTTCAATCTTTTAGATCTGTTTCAGCAGCTAAAATAGAGACCCAAAAATACCGACTGGTAAAACTGGAGCAAGGGTTTGAAATACGCTTTTATCCATCCTCTACATTTGCGACCATTCATTCCTCTAGCACCAACTACAAACAATTATCCAGTGGGGGGTTTAGAAAACTAGCGGGCTATATCTTTGGCGGCAATGAACAAAATAAAAGCATTGCCATGACGGCCCCTGTAAGAATGGAAATGAGTGAACAGGGTTCTTCCATGAGTTTTGTGATGCCTGAAAAGTATGACGCTTCTAGTTTGCCCAAACCCAAGGATGCCAGTGTTCAAATCACACAATCAAAAGAAGTATATGCAGCTGTTATTAGTTTCGGTGGCTATGCCAATGATGATAAAATAAATAAGTACACCAATCAATTGGTGGAAATGTTGAATAAAAAAAGCATTAAAATAATAGGGGGCTATAATTTCTTAGGCTACAATGCGCCTTTTGATTTCATTGGTCGTAAAAACGAAATATCTATTCCCATTGAGTGGAAAGAGTAAATACTTAAATATACTATGTCAACTTATTTAATCATTGGGGCTTCTTCTGGTATTGGTCAAGAACTAGCTAAACAGTTAGCGGCAGCAGGGCATACAGTCATAGCCACTTACAATACACATCCAGTAACCGATGCAAGTATTCAGTACCATCCTTTGAATGTACTGGAGGACAACATGCAATTAAATTTTTTACCCCCTGTGATTGATGGATTGGTGTATTGTCCAGGGGCCATTAGCTTGAGACCTTTTGCTCGTATTGCGCCAGATGATTTTACAAAAGATTATCAATTGCAAGTAGTAGGTGCAATTAAAACAATTCAAGCAGCCTTGCCTAATTTAAAAGCAAGCAACAACGCTTCTATTGTTTTATTTTCAACTGTAGCTGTACAATTAGGGCTTAATTTTCATTCCATTGTAGCTGCTTCTAAAGGTGCCATTGAGGGATTGACCAAGGCCCTATCTGCAGAATTGGCGCCAACCATTAGAGTCAATTGTATAGCCCCTTCCTTAACCAATACACCATTGGCTGCCGCTTTATTGAATACAGACCAAAAAATAGAAGCCAATGCCCAAAGACATCCGCTAAAAAGGGTAGGCAGTTCCTTAGACATTGCCAACGCTGTTGAATTTTTATTGACCGATAAATCCAGTTGGGTGACGGGTCAAATTCTACATATTGATGGGGGGATGAGTACGATTAAATTATAATTAGTTTTTCTTATCTTCATAAGGCAATTAATAATTTATTGTCTATGAAAAATTTTACTTTCACGTTCCTCAGTACTTTATTTTTTAGTCTTGCCATTGGTCAGTCCAATTTAAAACCTATTTCAAAACCATTAGTAACGCATATGTATACGGCAGATCCTTCTGCCCATGTGTTTAACAATAAAATTTATATCTATCCTTCTCATGATATTGATGCGGGTGTTCCTGAAAATGACAATGGCGATCATTTCGACATGCGTGATTATCATGTTTTTTCCATGGATTCTATTGGGGCCAAACTAATTGACCATGGAGTAGCCTTAGATAAAAAAGACATTCCCTGGGGAGGCCGTCAATTGTGGGCGCCCGATATTGCTTTTAAAAACGGGGTTTATTATTTGTATTTCCCCATCAAAGACAAAGCAGATATTTTTAAAATAGGCGTAGCCACCAGCAAGCGTCCTGAGGGTCCTTTTAAAGCGGAGCCTACCGAGATCAAAGGAACTTACAGTATCGATCCAGCTGTTTTTAAAGACAACAATAATGAGTATTATATGTATTTTGGAGGCATTTGGGGTGGTCAGCTTCAAAGATGGGACGATAATGTTTACCATGCCAATGCCAAACTTAAAACTGCCAATGAAACCGCCATCTTACCTAGGGTGGCTAAGTTAAGTGCAGATATGAAAAGTTTTGTAGAAGCACCAAGAGCAATAAAAATATTGGATAAAAGCGGACATCTTTTTTTAGAACAAAACAATGACAAAAGATTTTTCGAAGCTGCTTGGATGCATAAATACAAAGGCAAATATTATTTTACTTATTCTACTGGAGATACCCATAATTTATGTTATGCCATTGGGGACAATGCCTATGGGCCATTTACTTATCAAGGTATTTTTTTAAAACCTGTGCAAGGATGGACTAGCCATCATTCCATTATTGAATACAAATCTAAATGGTATCTTTTTTACCATGACACAGAATTGTCTGGTAAAACGCATTTGAGAAACATAAAGATGACTGAATTAAAATACAATAAAGATGGGTCCATTCAAACCATCAATGCCTATCAATAATTTATTCTACCATCGCTTCTGCTTCAATTTCAACCAAGTATTCATCGCCTATTAAATTGGCTTGAACCATGGTGTTCACTGGTTGTATGTTGGCAAAACGTTGTCCATGCGCCCTTGCAATGACTTCCCATTGAGTAATGTCTTTGATAAATACCCTAGTACGCACTACATCTTCTAATTTGCCACCCAAGGATTGAATGGCCCCTTCAATTTTATCAAATATAAAATGGGCTTGTGCGGCAGGATCATTTCCTCCAATCAAATTAGCACCATGCGTGGCCGTAGTTCCAGAAACTAAAATTCGATTGCCTTTGCGCACGGCGCGACTATAGCCAGCCATGGTTTCCCAACTAGTACCTGACAATGCCTTGGTTTTTCCAGAAGCATCTTTGATGGTTGGATAAGGAGAAGCAATTTCTTTGACATGATGACTTAAATCGCCACTGGCTGTTAAGAATGGAGGCTTTCGATATTCATCACCACAATCACCTGAAATACTTTTTCCTTGGGCCAATACTTTTTTGATGGCTTCAAGCTCAGTTTCCAAAAGCGTTAGCGTAAGAATTTTTTTATTTTCATCCATATGTGCTGATACACCCAATCTAGCACCCACAATTACACCACCTACTGCTGGAATATCTTTGATAAAAGCACTGGCGATGGTGGCAATGGATACTTGGTGTTTTTTTGCGATTTTATCTAAGGTGGTTAATAATGTTTGGTACCAATCCCAACCACCTGCTGCATCAATGTATCTTTTGTATTTCATCTGCGACCAAGTCAAAGCATCATTGATAATTGGTTCAGCTTGATGCAGCCATTTTTCGCTAAAAAATCCTCCAGCCACGGTACCAAAGGCCAATATTTTGATATTGTTTGCTAAACAAGTAGCGGTCATTTTATTAGCCGCACGTTGATCTAGCAAGGAATAACATATTTGATTACTGACTACTGGGATACCAGTTTGGATCACCATATTTAAATGCGCTTCATCAAAATTGGTTAGTCCAATATTGACAATCAATCCTTCTTCTTTTAATTTTTGTAAGCCAAACAAACAATCCAACCAACTTGGGTCGGCATAATTCCATGCATGAAATTGAAGTAACTGAATTTGCGCTACTTGTAATTTTTTCAAGGAAGATTTTACGGCCTCTTGAATTTGCGCAGGACTAATAGCTCCAGGACTTGGCACCCATTTGGTTAATAGTTGAATGTCCTTAAGTCCGTAGGTTTTTTTAAATACCCCCGAAATCTCTTCAGCAGATCCATAATGGTCGGCCATATCAAAACTAGTAAAGCCTTGCTCATAATAAGCATGCAAGGCCTTGGCAGCCATTAAAGGATCTAATTTTTGGTTGTTTCTTTCTAAGTCTGCCACCTGCCATAAGCCAATGAGTACTTTAGAAATGCTTAAGGAGTCGCTTAGTTTTGTAGTCGTAGGAGTATTCATTGTTCGATTTATTCTGAGGGTAAATTTTTAAAATATTGCGCATCAAAGGAGCCTGATTTTTTTAGTTGATTCCAATAGATAGCAAAAATGATAGTTGCGAGTAACATGACCACTGCAAATACATAACTGGCATGAAAATACCAAGCAGTCTTGGTAGCACTTACATCGTTCACCATATTTATGATGAGTAAAGCAGTGAGGCTGATTAAACCCAAAGAGGCAATTAGCTTTTGCACTCGCTTATTTTTAACCACGGTAATTTGACCTGCCAGTAAAGGATTGTTGTGATGAATCATTAACACAGCCATACAAATCAAAATAAAATTGACCAGCATAGCAATGACCATAATGTCAATACCTAAAAAAATATCACTGGCAAAATGGCTGCCTAGTATGCCAAGGCTTGAAACGATACCGCTAAAGAAAATAGCCCAATGTGGAGTTTTATAGCTAGGGTGTATATTGCTTAAAAACTGGGGAAATAGTTTGTCTTTGGACCAGGCAAATAGTAGCCTAGATACCGACAATATCATTGAAGGTAAATCTTTTAACAAGGCAATGCAAGCGCCTAGCATAATCAATACCGACCAAAAGGGAGGCAATACATAATTCAATAAGGTGGTGGCTGATATGTCCTTTTTATTGGCTAAATCTTGTACAAAATTCCAAGGAGCAATTTTATACACACTGAAAGTAAATAACAAATAAAATAAACTTACACTTACAATAGTGATGAGAATGGCCCTAGGCAATGATTTGCTTGGATTTTTTGCCTCACCACCTGCTTGTGCAATAGAATCAAAGCCAATAAAACTAGCAAATAAAATACCGCTAGCAGAAATAAATTGTTGCCAATTGAACTGACCTTGCAGATGGGTAATAACGATGCCATCTTTAATCAATACACCCTCTATAAAATCTTTTTCGCTATAAACAAATCCAGCAATAATAACAATACTGGCTAAAATAAAAGTAATAATGACCAAGCCAATGATGGTCAATTGATAGGTTTTGATACCAAAAATATTGATGCCAATAAACAACCATAACAATCCTAAGGGTAAGAATAATTTGGTAGTGCTGTTTTCAAAAAAATGAACAAGATTTATCCAATTCATGGCGGCGCAAACATCTCTAAAGAATGGCACCACCATATAAGCGACTACGCCTATCACAATGGATAAGCCAAACCACTGTGCAAAGCTGGCAACAAATCCCCAGTAAGGATGAATGGATCTACTTGCATAGACATAACTTCCGCCGGCCCTAGGCATGGCACTGGCTAAGATAGCATAGGTAAGTGCCGCAAATAAAGCGGGAATAGAGGCAACAAAGAATGCTGGCAATAAATAGGGCCCAATACCCGGTACATTTTTTTGCAACATAAAGGGAACAATATAAATAGAAGCCCCAATCATGGAGGAGATGCCAGTCGCCACTAAGCCAGCTACAGTAATGTTTCTTGAAAGGGTAGTTGTTTGTTCCATAGTGTATTGTTTCAGCCTATTTTTTTTTTTAGATCTTAGAATTATATTCAAGCCTATAAAATACAATGGCTGATGATAAAAAAATACTTAGTCAGCGCCTATATTTCTTCAGATAAATATAAGTTTTCTTTTTTATCTTTAGAAGTAGCCATACCCTAATTATGACCCTTGTTTTGCTTTTGCTTGCTGTTTTATCATTAGTACTGCTGATCACCGTGGTGAAGCTGCATCCATTCATTTCATTTTTGATTGTTTGTATAGGTACAGGATTAATAAGAGGCATGGGGGTTACACCATTAATGAGCGCTATTCAAAAAGGGATGGGCGATGTGGTAGGTTCACTGATGATCATTCTTTGTTTGGGGGCCATGCTTGGAAAGTTGGTGGCAGATAGTGGTGCTGCTAATAAAATAGCTGCTGGCTTAATTCAGTTATTTGGTACTAAATACATTCAATGGGCCTTGGTACTCACTGCTTTTATAGTGGGTATTCCATTGTTTTATGGCGTTGGATTTGTTTTATTGGTTCCATTAATTATTACAGTAGCTGCCCGCTATAAATTACCAGCCGTTTATTTAGGACTTCCTACTTTGGCAGCTTTATCAGTCACCCATGGTTTTCTACCTCCACATCCTTCACCAGTTGCATTGGCACAACAATTCAATGCCAATATGGGCCTGACCTTATTTTACGGTATTCTCATTGCCCTACCCACCATTATTATTGCGGGTCCTCTTTTTTCTGTGACACTAAAAAAATATACACAAAAGCCAATAGCCATTTTTTCCACCAATGAAATAGCGGAAGAAAATTTACCTGGAATGTTCCCAAGTTTAATGGCTGCATTTTTACCCGTCTTGTTGATAGGATTAGATACCATTGTGAATTCAACAAATGTTCAAAAAAATAGTTTGACTAGTTTGATCCATATGATTGGAGATCCTTCTGTAGCCATGCTTATCTCCTTATTGGTTTCCTTGTATACCTTGGGTATAAGACAGGGCAAAAGCATTCAAAAAATAATGGGACCGATTGGAGATTCGGTCAAAGAAGTGGCTACTATTTTACTAATCATTGCGGGTGCTGGTGCATTGAAACAAGTTTTGTTAGATACAGGCATTAGTGCAGAATTAATTCAGCCCCTCACTAAATTGTCCTTACATCCTTTGTTATTGGCCTGGGGCATAGCTGCTATTTTAAGAGTAAGTATTGGCTCTTCTACCGTTGCAGGTTTAACTACTGCAGGCATTGTAGCTCCGCTTATTGCCCTTAGTGGAGTAAATCCTTGCTTGATGGTACTCGCTACTGGCGCAGGAAGTTTATTTTTCTCTCATGTCAATGATCCTGGTTTCTGGATGTTCAAAGAATACTTTAACTTAACAGTAAAAGAAACCATAAAAACTTGGAGTATTATGGAAAGTCTTGTTTCTGTTTTAGGATTGATAGGCGTTTTTATTTTAAATTATTTCATTCAATAAAATTCAAAAAAATGAGCACACCCGAAGAAAATTTTGCAAAATTAGGTTTAAGCTTACCTCCTGCACCCAAGCCATTGGGTGTGTACAAACCTTTATTGGTAGATGGCAATCATTGTTTTGTTTCAGGACATGGTCCGGTACAAGACAATGGCAGTTTAATCATTGGAAGAGTTGGTGCCGGTTTAAGTATGGACGAAGGCAAGTTGGCAGCAAGACAAGTAGGACTAGCCATTGTCGCTACCATCAAAGCCAATTTAGGCTCATTGAATAAAATCAAAAGAGTAGTCAAAGTATTAGGCATGGTCAGTTGTACCAATGATTTTGAAAAACATCCCTACATCATTAATGGTTGCAGTGAATTGTTTGCCTCCATTTGGGGACCGGACCTTGGCGTGGGTGTTAGAAGTGCAGTAGGCATGGGCTCACTTCCAGGTAATATCCCAGTAGAAATCGAGGCCATGTTTGAATTAAACGAAAACCTTTAATTTTTTAAGATGCATTGGTATGAAATAAATACTATAGAGAAAATTGATTCGCCCTCCTTGGTTTTGTATGCAGATAGAATCAAAGAAAATATCAATGCATTGATTCAAATGGTGGATGGCCGTGTGGACCAGCTAAGGCCACATGTGAAAACCAATAAAATTGCAGAGGTTTGTCAGTTGATGATGGACAAGGGCATCCATGACTATAAATGTGCCACTATTGCGGAAGCTGAAATGCTGGGCCTGCTTAAAATACCAGATGTTTTAATTGCGCATCAATTGATGGGGCCAAAGTTGGATCGATTGATATCGCTGATCAAAACATTCCCTTTAACAAAATTTTCAAGTCTTATTGATAATCTAGCGACTGCTCAATCCATTTCAAAGCTTTTTGGCAAGCAGGAAATGAGTTTAGAAGTATACATGGATGTCAATATTGGCATGCGTCGTTCTGGTATCGTTACAGAAAAAGCCATTGAGTTATTTAAAGCCGTTACATTGCTACCTAATATAAAAATTATTGGATTACACTGTTATGATGGGCATATTCGTGAAACTAATATTGACCAAAGAAATGCATTAGCAGATGAAGCTTTTGAAAATGCTGATCGCCTCAGAAAAAAAATAGAAGCTTTAAGCAATGATAAATTAACGTTGATTCTAGCTGGTTCTTGCTCTTTTTCTTCGCATATTAAAAGAAAAGATATTCAAGTGAGCCCGGGTACTTTTGTTTTTTGGGATTGGGGCTATAAAAATTTATTTCCTGATTTACCTTTTGAATTTGCTGCCTTGGTGGTGACTAGAATTATTTCAATTATAGATGCCCATACAATTTGTACCGATTTAGGCCATAAGGCAGTGGCTGCAGAAAATCCGATGCCAAGGGTGCATTTTTTAAATGCAGCTCAAGCCGAATCTACCAGTCAAAGCGAAGAGCATTTGGTTGTGAAAGTGGCGGACAGCTCTATGTATCAAGTGGGAGATGTATGGTACGGAGTGCCTGTACATGTTTGTCCTACGGTGGCATTGTATGATACAGCCCTCGTAGTGGAAAGCAATCAAGTGGTAGATCAATGGGAAGTGGTTGCACGCAGAAGAAAAATTACGATTTAATATTTTCATTTATGTTGATGGTGGACGCACATTTGGATTTAGCCATGAATGCTGTGGAATGGAACCGTGACTTACAAAAAACGGTAGCCGAAATTAGGCTATTGGAAAAAGGAATGAAGGACAAGCCAGACAGAGGCAATGGCACAGTGGCCTTGCCAGAATTGAGACAAGGCAATATTGGCCTGGTGGTGGCTACACAAATTGCGCGCGTAGAAACACCGGGCACTGGTATCCAAGGTTGGGCCAGCCCTCAAGCAGCTTGGGCACAAACTCAATTGCAATTGCAATGGTACAAATCTATGGAAGCAGCTGGCGAAATGGTGCAAATTAAAAACAACCAAGATTTAGCAGCGCATCTTTTGTTATGGAACAATGAATTGCCTAATCAAAATAAACCTGTAGGTTATGTACTTAGTTTAGAAGGGGCCGATTCCATTGTTAATTTAGATTACCTACATACCGCTTATGAATATGGACTGCGTGCTTTAGGTCCAGCCCATTATGGACCTGGCCGATTTGCCAATGGCACAAATGCTAGTGGTAAATTAAATGCGCAAGGAAAAGCTTTGTTAAAAGAAATGGGTGCACTAAATATGATTTTGGATGCCACCCATTTATGTGATGATGCATTTTGGGAGGCCATTGAAATATACCAAGGGACTATTTGGGCAAGCCACCACAATTGCAGGTCCTTGGTCAACCACAATCGACAATTGAGCGATGAAATGATTAAGGTATTGATCCAAAAAAATGCGGTCATTGGTGCTGCTTTAGATGCTTGGATGATGGTGCCTGATTGGGAAAGAGGGGTATCGATACCTTTAAGTAAAAACTGCAATTTAGAAAAGATGATTGACCATATGGACCATATTTGTCAAATAGCGGGCAATACCAATCACATCGGAATTGGTAGCGATTTGGATGGGGCTTTTGGTAAAGAGCAATGCCCCTATGATATTAATTCTGTGGCCGATTTACAAATTGTTCCTAACTTACTGATGAAAAGAGGCTATACTGCTGATGATTGTGAAAAAATAATGCATGGGAATTGGTTATGCCTTTTAAAAAATACTTGGAATACCATAGATTAATTAAATTCTTTAACAATAAATTTTACTAACATGAAACCATTATTTTTTTTAATTGCTGCTACATTTTCGCTTACAGCAGCAACTGCACAAAAATTATATACTTATCCAATAGGTGTTCAAACCTATACTTTTAGAGATCATTTTCCAAAGGGAGTTGAAAAAACTTTGGATGAAATTAAAAGCTTGGGCTTTACCGAAATTGAGGGCGACGCGCCCAAAGGAATGACCGAAGCAGCGTATAAAAAACTTTGCGATGCCAAAGGTTTAAGCATTCCTTCTACTGGTGCAGAATACGATGAACTCTTGAAAAATCCAATGGCAGTTGTAGCCAAAGCGAAAGCCTTAGGTGCAAAATTTGTGATGTGTGCTTGGATACCTCATCAAAGAAGTAATTTCAATTTAGAAAATGCAAAAAATGCAGTTCAAGTTTTTAACAATGCGGGTAAAATACTTAGAGAAAATGGCTTGACTTTATGTTACCATGAACATGGATTTGAATTTCAACCCTATGAAGATGGGACACTTTTAGATTATATCATAAAAGCGACCAATCCTAAATATGTTTCCTTTGAGATGGATGTTTTATGGGTTATGCATGGAGGCGGTGCAGCCATGCCAGTTAGTTTGTTAAATAAATATCCAGGTCGTTTCAAATTGATGCATTTGAAAGATTTAAAAAAAGGGGTAAAGGGCGATTTTTCTGGAGGCACGCCTGCTGAAAATGATGTACCTCTAGGCATGGGGCAGGGCAATTGGAAAGAAATTATCAAGCTGGCCAAAAAATATGGCGTGGTGCATTGCTTTATCGAAGATGAAAGCGATCATGAAATGGAAAATATTCCTTTAAGCTTGGCCTATCTAAAAAATTTAAAATAATAATTGATACTTTTAAAAAAATAAAATAAGCCACTACCTACTAGTGGCTTATTTTATAATAGACGTCACTCCATTTTAATTCATTTTTAAAGGAGCTCAATTCGGTATTCTTCCCAATCAAGGTAAATTCTATTCCAGCTATTTCTGCAAAATCTTCCAAATGATCCTTGGTTAAGTTTTGGCTATAACAAGTATGATGGGCGCCACCCGCTAAAATCCAGGCAGCACATCCAGTATGCATATTTGGATACGGTTTCCACAAAACTCTTGCTACAGGCAATAAAGGCAAGGCTTGTATGGGTTTCACTGCCATTACTTCATTAACCAATAACCTAAATCGATTGCCCATATCAACGATAGAGGCGTTCAAGGCAGCACCAGGCGTGGTATTGAATACCAATCTTACTGGATCGGCTTTGCCACCAATACCCAATGGATGTATTTCGCAACTTGGTTTTCCTTCTGCTATGCTTGGACATATTTCTAACATATGTGCCCCTAAAACCATTCTATTATCGGGTTGAAAATGATAAGTATAATCTTCCATAAAGGAATTGCCACCTGCTAAGCCAGCGCCCATTACTTTCATGGCTCTCACTAAGGCAGCAGTCTTCCAATCGCCTTCGCCTGCAAAACCATAACCCTTGGCCATTAATCTTTGTGCAGCAATGCCGGGTAGTTGTGCTAGTCCATTCAAATCTTCAAAAGTATCGGTGAAGCCTTTGAAATTGCCTTGGACTAAAAACTTTTCTATACCCAATTCAATTTTTGCCGCCGCTCTTAAGGATTCATGTGCAGACCCATTTTTTACTAAGCTGGCTTGCAGCTGATATTCTTTTTCATAAATAGCCACTAATTCGTCAATTTCTTTTGCGGAAACCTGGTCCACTACTGCCACTAAATCGGCAATGCCATAAGTGTTCACACTGTAACCAAATTTTATTTCTGCTTCTACTTTGTCGCCTTCAGTTACTGCTACATACCTCATATTGTCTCCAAAGCGCACAAACTTAGCGCCCTGCCAATCATGCCATGCTGCAGCGGCTCTTGCCCATCCATTAATTTTTTCTAAGGATTCTTCATCCTGCCAATGTCCCACCACTACTTTTCTATGGATATTCATTCTTGCTGTGATAAATCCAAATTCTCTATCCCCATGGGCGCTCTGGTTTAAATTCATAAAATCCATATCAATGGTATCCCATGGAATATCTCTGTTAAACTGAGTATGAAAATGCAATAGTGGTTTGCTTAAAATTTTAAGTCCATTGATCCACATTTTAGCTGGTGAAAAAGTATGCATCCAACAAACCACCCCGATACAATTTTTATCGTTGTTGGCTTCTTGGATGGCTTTCAATACTTCTTCGCTAGATTTTACAACGGGCTTGAATACTACATTCACTGGAATAGTTTTAGAAGCCGTCAATGAAGCTGCAATGGTATTGGAGTGTTCAGCTACTTTTTTTAAAGTAGCTTCTCCGTATAAATCTTGGCTACCTGTAATAAACCAAACGTCTAATTTTTTTAAATCTGGAATCATACCTATTTATTTTTTATTGGCCATAATAACTATTGGGGCCATGTTTTCTTTGAAAATGTTTTTCTTTTAAGGAGTCTTTCATGGGACTTACTTCCTTATTAATTTGTTCTGTGCAAAAAGCAGTTTTTGCGATGAATTCTAATACCGCGCTATTGTGTACTGCTATTTTTGCATCCTTACCCCAGGTAAAAGGGGCATGGTTACCTACTAAAATCATTTCTAGTTCTTGATAATCTAAATTTCTTTCTTTCAAACAATCAATAATTTGATGCCCTGTTTCAATTTCATAATCGCCTTTAATTTTTTCGTCTTTCATTGGCGCTGCACATGGGATAGCCGATAGGGTATAATCTGCATGGGTGGTTCCATAAACAGGAATATCTCTTAAACTTTGTGCCCATGCAGTGGCATAAGTAGAATGCGTATGAACAATGCCTCCAATCTTTTCCCAGTGCTTGTACAATACAGCATGGGATAGCGTATCCGAAGATGGTTTTAATTTTCCTTCCACTAGTTTCCCCTCAAAATCAATCACCACCATATCCTCAATGGATAAATTTTCATAGGGGACACCACTTGGTTTAATGGCAAATACTTTATTGGCTCTATCTACCACACTTGCATTGCCAAACGTAAATAAAACCAAACCTAATTTAGGTAATTCTAAATTTGCCAAGTAGCATTCTTCTTTTATTTTCTGATATTTCGAGCTCATAGTGCTGGCTTTTTAATTTGTCTTTTGTTCTATGAATTTTCCAAATTCAATATACTTTAAGTAGCGTTCTTTATAATAATTCACCCTGTCTTTATTTGGATAATACGTAATTTCGAATCCCTGTCCCATTGCTTCCATGGCTTGCTCTACTTGGCTGTATACACCTGCTGCAGTGGCTGCAAACATGGCCGCTCCCAAGGCGCAGGTTTGTTCACTCTTGTGAATTTTTATAGGCATGTCCATCACATCAGACATCATCTGCATGATAAATGGAGATTTTTTGGCCACACCTCCTAGTCCAATAATTCCTTTGATCGGAATGCCTTCCTGTATAAATCTATCCACAATGGCCTTGGCACCAAAACAAGTGGCTTCCACTAAACTTTTATACAATATAGGAGCACTCGTGGCCAAAGAAATTCCCTCTATGGCTCCTTTTAATAATTGATTGGCATCGGGGGTTCTTCTTCCATTCATCCAATCCAAGGCGATGGGATCATTGCTGTTTAAAGGAATTTCGCTTGCTGTTTCATTTAATTCCAACAATATTTTTTCTTCTAATGCAGCAAGGTCCGATTCGTTCACCATTCCATTTCCAATCTTTGTATTCAATAAAATATTTTGTAATGGCCAGGCCAAAATATTTTTAAACCAGGCATAAATATCTCCAAATCCAGACTGCCCTGCTTCTAATCCTACCATGCCAGGAAGTACAGAGCCATTGACTTGGCCGCAAATGCCCTTGATTAATTTTCCTTCTATTTCGTTGATGGGTGCCACCAAAATATCACAGGTAGAAGTACCCATGACCTTACTTAAATAATAAGGTTCAATTTGTCCACCCACGGCGCCCATATGTGCATCAAAGGCACCCACGCCAATAGCGGTGGTTGCAGGAATACCTAATGTCGCTGCCCATTCTGGGGTAATAGTTCCAACTGCAACAGCTGCACTGTAGGCTTCTTTTGAAAGTGAGCCGGCGACTTTTTCTAATTTGGGATCTAAGTCAGCAAAAAAAGAAATAGGAGGGTAGCCACCAAATTTTTCGGCCCATAATGCTTTATGTCCAGCACTGCATACACCTCTTTTTATTTTATTAGCATCGCTTTCTCCAGTTAATAAATAAGGAATCCAATCACAATGTTCAACCCAAGTATAAATAGCTTCCTCAACAGATTTATCGACTCTTAAAATATGCAAAAGCTTGGCCCAATACCATTCGCTGGAATAAATACCTCCAACAAATTCTAAATAGTTAGTCGTGTATTTTTTTGCATGTTCATTTATTTCTTTGGCTTCAGGTGCAGCAGTATGGTCCTTCCATAATACAAACATAGCGTTTGGATTTTCTGCATGCTTTGCTATCAATGAGAGTGGAATGCCTTCTTTATTGACAGCGATAGGGGTAGAGCCAGTGGTATCAATGGATAAGCCAATAATATTTTCTACAATAGCTTTATCTAAATTTTTTACACAGGCTTGAATTGTATTGGTTAAGCCGTCAATATAATCTTGTGGATGTTGTCTGTACTGATTGATGCTGGGATTGCAATACAAACCCTTGGCCCATCTTTCATAATAATATACAGCGGACTGAACAATGTCTCCATTGGAAGCATTCACCAAAATGGACCTCACAGAATCTGTTCCGTAATCAACTCCTAGCACATAATTGGTCTTAGACATAGCTCAAAATCATTATTTTTAAAGATACTAATATAATTAATGACTAAAGCTGCTATGGGCTTTAAAAAGCGCAAGGCCAGCTTATTTTTTTAAAATACTAACGCCAAAAATACGGCCAGCTGTTTTTTCATGATTGGCCAAGATGCTTACCTTAATAGAAGTCGCTGCTAAACCATCAGGTAAAGGATATTCCATATCATAAAAACGATTGCTTTGGCCACCCTCCCAATTGACGGTGGTTAATTTTTTTCCATCAATTAAAATGTCAAAAATACTGTTCTTGTCATCGCCAATATAAGTGAGTAACAAACTACTTGGTGTAGCGGGTAATATTTTCATGTCAAAGGAAAACTCATTATTCAATCTTGCTTCTCGTCCCATTCTTCCAACCGCGTTAGTGACATAAGATTTTTCAGTAGCGAGTAAATGATGATCTCTTTCAGGTTGCATTTCTCCAATTCTAAAAGCATCAATAGTTCTATTTTGAATGGCAGCTAATCTTTGCTTTTCTGCTTGATAGTCTTTTTCTTTTGCTTCCCATTCGGTATTGGTAAATTTATCCCAGTAAACGCTGTAAAAATCATCATTGATGGCAAACAAAGGTGCCATGGTTACATCAAAAGGTTTGCCTAAATGATTCCATTTGAATTGTAATTTATTTAAATCTGTCGCTGTAATATTTTTTACAGGTAGTGCATTGTTCATAATCACTGGAGTGCCAAATACAGGATCTGGTAATTTATTGCCTAAAACACCTGCTAAGACGATGGGCCCATATAAAAAGGCGATTCTGTTTTTGTTGTCTGGGATACTTTCAGTGGTAAGCTGCATGTTAAAATCAATGGTGACTTTATCCTTGGGGTTCCAAATTCGATCGATGATGGCATAGCCGTTTTCGTCTGTGATGCTTTGCACCCATTGATTATTTACCTTTATTTTTAAAGGACCTGCATTCCAAATAGGTTTTCTAATTCTAAGTTTAAATTGTTTTTTTGCGGCAGTATTAAACGTTAAGCTAGTCTGATTTTTAAATGGGAAATTGGTTTGCTGCACTACTTGAATTTTATTTTTCTCCCAATTTAAAGTAGAGGCTACAAATAAATTTAAATACAAACTTCCATCAGCGCCTTCGAAATAAATGGATTCTGCATATTTGGCATGGTTCTCTAAGCCACTACCTACACAACAAGTAAAGGTATTGAACTGGTCACTGAACTCCTTAGCTGCGCCCATTCTTAGGGGCATAAAATACGTCATCATGCCTGTTTTAGAATTTTGCGAAGAAAGTATATGATTGTACAAGGCCCGCTCGTAATAGTCCATTAAATTACTTTTGGGTTGCCAAGAAAATAAATGTCTTGTCAACTTTAGCATATTGTAGGTATTGCAAGTTTCACAGGTATTATCGCTTAGTCGGTCGTTCAATTTTCCTGCATCGCCGCAATATTCATAATTGCTATTCCCTCCAATTACATAAGAATGACTTTTAACCATGGACTCCCAAAAAAAACTAGCAATGGTAGCATCTTTTTGATTGCCTGTTAATTCATATTGTCTAGCAGCACTGATGGCCTTAGGCACATTGGTATTGGAATGTTTGCCCGGCATAGGATCTATTTTTTGGGCCAGTTTGCCCATCACAAAATCGTCTTCAAATAAATTAGATACCCTTAAATATTTTTTATTGCCAGTGACTGCATAAATATTGGCTAATACTTCATTCATACCACCATATTCACACAATAACATTTTATTGCGGACGGAATCTGGCATGGGCACCATCAAATCATAGGTCCAATCTGCCATTTTAGTGACCACTTCCAATGCTTTTTTATTGTCTAGGTACAAATAGGCATCCATCAAGCCAGCCATTAATTTGTGCACTGTGTACCAGGGCGACCAAGCCCCATTCAAATCAAAGCCCGATGATTTTATTTGTCCATTGCGTACTTTTTGCCATAAAGCATCTTCCTCTGGAATAGCACCTACATAACCTGTATTTCTTTTTTCTTGACAAAACGCAATTTCATCTATGATATAGGCTGCTCTTTTTTTAAATTCTTCTTGATGCGTGCTGGCATACATCAAAGAAATAGCAGATAAATAGTGACCCATGGTATGGCCAGACAATCCTGTAGACTCCCAACCACCATAGACTGAATCTTTGGCGGGTAAACCAGCATTTAGATAAAAACGAGTTAATAATCTATTT
>Ga0114960_10001494_pt1 | contig 18666 bp, 25 predicted proteins | sample C_130625_MF_Meta_FD_92637 | JGI IMG/M metagenome (GOLD analysis project Ga0114960, IMG submission 92637) | Freshwater microbial communities from Lake Croche, Canada to study carbon cycling - C_130625_MF_MetaG | ecosystem: Environmental > Aquatic > Freshwater > Lake | place: Lake Croche, Canada... | reverse complement strand
TTCTTTGACAACATGAAACGTATTGTTGCATCGAAGAAATTTTATCCGGTATTCGTTTCTGGTCTCTCTGGTAACGGCAAGACCTTCATGGTCGAACAGGCATGTGCCCAATTGAAGACTGAATGTCTCCGTGTGAATATTTCACCAGAGACTGATGAAGATGATTTGATTGGCGGCTTCCGTTTGATTGACGGTGAGACAAAATGGTTTGATGGTCCAGTTGTTCAAGCAATGAAGTCTGGCGCCGTTTTGATTCTCGATGAAATTGATCGTGGTTCAAATAAACTAATGTGCTTGCAAGGTGTACTTGAGGGCAAAGGTTTGTTTGTTAAAAAGACTGGTGAGTTTGTTGAGCCAATGCAAGGCTTCAACGTTATCGCTACCGCAAACACCAAAGGTAAAGGTGATGAGACTGGTCGCTACATGGCCGCAACAATTCTTGATGATGCGTTCCTTGAGCGTTTCCCAATTACAGTTGAGCAAGAATATCCTGACGTTAAAATTGAAACAAAGATTTTGACTAAGTTGTTTGCAAGCCTTGGTATCGATGACAAAGCATTCGCAGAGAATCTTGTGAAATGGGCTGATATCATTCGTAAGACTTTCGAAGAAGGTGCTATCGATGAATTAATTTCCACTCGCCGCTTGTCGCACATTGCTGAAGCCTATACTATTTTCAATGATAAGATGGAAGCAATCAAGTACTGTATCAACCGCTTTGATGCAGAAACCAAAACATCATTCCTTGATTTGTATACCAAGATTGATGCTGGTATCGATCCAACTGCCGAAGTGAATCCTGCGCCAGCAGTTGATGAAGTGCCGTTCTAAATCTCCTTGGCAGTAATGCCTTTGAGGCTACGTAAAGTAGCCTCTTTTTTTATATATAAATATGTGATCGTAATTTAACAACATGGAGAAAATATGCAATTTGAAATTGATATTGAAAAACTGAGAACTAAAAAATTGTTTATTGCAACACCGATGTATGGCGGACAATGCCACGGGTCTTACACTAAAGCAGTTTCCGACTTAATGGTACTATGTACCAAATATGGAATTGAAGCGAGACTATTCTTTATCTTTAATGAATCACTAGTGCAACGTGCTAGAAATTACTTGACAGATGAATTTGTCCGAAGTGAAATGGATTACATGCTTTTCATTGATAGCGATATTCATTTTGAAGCACAAGACATTTTTGTTATGATGCACCATGCAATCACTAGAGATGACATGGATGTTATTTGTGGTCCATATCCAAAGAAAGCAATTTCTTGGGAAAAAATCAAAACGGCAGTAGACAAAGGTTTTGCAGACCAGAATCCAAATCAATTGGAAGAGTTTGTTGGCGACTACGTTTTCAATCCAGCAGAAGATACACAAACATTCCGACTTGACGAACCAGTTCAAGTGAAGGAAAGCGGTACTGGATTTATGCTTATTAAGAAAACTGCGTTAGAGAAATTCGACAAAGCATTCCCAATGCAAAGTTACAAACCAGATCATGCACGTACAGTAAACTTTGATGGTAGCAGAGAAATCATGGCTTACTTTGATTGCGTTATTTGTCCAGACACAAAACGTTATCTCTCTGAAGACTATATGTTCTGCCAGTGGATGCGTAAAGCTGGTGGTAAGATTTGGTTGCTTCCATGGTTGCGTTTGAAACATGCTGGTACTTATATCTTTGGTGGTTCGTTAGCCGCACTAGCCGCTATCAATGCATCACCAACAGCAGGTGAAAATGTTCCTAAAAGAGGAAACGGTGTGTAATGATTGACTATCGTTATAATGAAGATAAGACTTTGGAAGAACTGAAGTCTTATATTGATGCAACATACGGGCAACATTACTCCCGTGATAAATTTCAAGCAACAGAATTCATCATCGATGGTGGACATGGTGAAGGATTCTGTATTGGAAACGTGCTGAAATATGCACAAAGGTATGGCAAGAAAGATGGACGTAATCGTAAAGACTTGCTAAAAATTTTACACTATGCTATAATCATGCTACACGTACATGACTTGAATGAAGGAAAACAAAATGAAACTAAGTGAATCAACAATCAATGTGTTAAAGAATTTCTCTAACATTAACTCTGGTATGCTAATCAAAAGCGGAAACATTATTCGAACTATTTCGAAACAACAAAACGTTTTAGGTAAGGCTACTGTAACAGAATCATTTGATAGCGACTTTGTTATCTATGACTTGAATCGTTTTCTAGGTTTGGTTGGTTCTCTAACTGATCCAGAAATCGTAATTAACGATGCGGCTAAAAACTTGACAATCAAATCTGGTTCGTCAAAAACTACATACGGACTTTCTGATGAGTCTATGATTGTTGCGCCGCCAGCAAAAGAGATTAAAGTGGAAAATGCTGAAGTGAATTTTCGACTGACAAAAGACGATTTGAATCAAGTATTGAAGTTGTCTGGCATCTTGGGTCTTCCAAACATTGCAGTTGTTGGTGATGGTTCTGAAATCTCTATCTCCGCACTTGATGTTAAAAATACTGACTCTGATAATTTCTCAATCAAAGTTGGTGAAACTACATCCAATTTCAAAATGATTTTCAATACAGAAAACTTGAAGATGATCCCTGGTACATATGATGTTGCAATTTCATCTAAAGGTATCTCACACTTCAAACATAGCACAGACCCAATTGAATATTGGATTGCTACTGAAGCTGGCTCTAAGTACGAGGGTTAATATTATGAGTAACGTAATTGTTCCTTCTTCTCCAGAAGATCGTAAAAAGATTTTAGATGCACTTGTTGAAATTTCAAACTCACTTACTCGCATTGAAGCAGAACGTGATTTGATTAAAGACATTCTCACTACAGTTGAAGATAAATTTGAGTTGCCTAAAAAGTATACTCGCAAACTTGCAAAAATTTATCACAAACAAAACTTCACCGAGGTCCAACAAGAACAAGACGATGTTGAGACCCTTTATGAGAGTGTGGCTAAGTAACACTCGCTTGCATTCTAACCTGCAATGTGTTAGAATATATTTTTTATGTTATGATAAGGTGAATACATGCTACAAGATTTTTTGTGGGTAGAAAAATATCGTCCTCAAACTGTTGAAGATACAATTCTTCCAGCGGACATGAAAGCAACATTTCAAAAATTTGTTGACGATAAAAATGTTCCAAACCTAATTCTCACAGGCGGTCCTGGTGTTGGTAAGACTACCATTGCTAGGGCTATGCTTGAAGAACTTGGGTGTACTTATATTGTTATTAACGGATCGATGAACGGAAACATCGACACATTACGCAACGAAATTAAAAACTTTGCATCAACCGTTTCATTTTCTGGTGGACGTAAATATGTTATACTTGACGAGGCTGATTACCTTAATCCTCAATCTACTCAACCCGCACTCAGGAACTTCATGGAAGAGTTTTCTGCTAATTGTGGTTTTATCCTTACTTGCAACTTTCTCAATCGTATCATCGCACCTCTTCACAGCCGATGTTCTGTTGTACAGTTTAAGATAAACGCCGCAGACAAGCCAAAACTTGCTGGTCGTTTTATGAAACGTATGACTGGCATTCTGCAAAAAGAAAACGTAGAGTTTGAAGAAAAGGTTGTTGCTGAACTTATTATGAAGCACTTTCCTGATTGGAGGCGTGTTCTTAATGAACTGCAACGTTACTCTGCTACAGGTAAGATTGATACTGGAATTCTTGCAAATATCTCAAGTGACAATTTCAAGGTATTAGTTGAACGATTGAAAGCAAAAGATTTTACAGGTATGCGTAAGTGGGTTGCAGAAAATCTAGACAATGAACCATCAGTATTATTCAAACGAATCTTTGACAACAGCAATGAATGCTTGAAGCCTGATTCTGTTCCACGTATAGTTCTATTGCTTGCCGACTATCAATACAAGTCTGCATTTGTTGTTGACCAAGAAATTAACTTTGTCGCTTTCTTGACAGAAGTGATGGTTGACTGTGAATTCAAATGACACCGTTTGACTACCTAAACGCAATCAACCAATCAAAAGAAAATATGATGGTTGGTACTGACAATGATGACTTAGCCGAAAAATCGTACAATGCGTACATCGTTAATAAAGGGCTATCTTACTTTTCAGACACCGTACTCTATGCAAATGAGATGAACAGCCGTCATCTTTTAGATAATAAACCACAGTTTCTCTATTTACTAAATACCATCAGACCACGAAAAAGGTTCAGCAAATGGTTTAAAAATGAAGTAGTAGAAGATATTAATGTGATTTCAGAATATTTTGGCTATAGTTATGCTAAAGCCAAACAAGTACAGAATCTCATAACTTCCGACCAACTTAAAATCATGCGACAAAAACTAGAAAAAGGTGGATTGAAGTCTAAGGAGAAAAAAAATGGCGGTGAACATTGAAGATTTATTGGAAATAAGATTAAAGCAAGAGGATGATTTTCTTAAAGTAAAAGAAACACTAACACGTATTGGAGTTGCATCTCGTAAAGACAAAACACTATATCAGTCTTGTCATATCTTGCATAAAAAAGGAAAATATTATATTGTACATTTTAAAGAGTTATTTGCCCTTGATGGTAAACCAACCGACTTTGAAGAAAATGATTTAGCAAGACGAAATACAATTGCAAAGTTATTAGCCGAATGGGGACTGATTGAAATCGTTCCGAAAGCAACAAACGCTGAAGAACCAATTGCACCATTGTCTCAAATCAAAATCATATCTTACAAAGAAAAAAATGATTGGCTCTTAACCGCTAAATATAATATTGGAAACAAGAAAAAGGAAATAGAATAAAATGGAAGAACTAATACAATCATTAAAAGTGACTTTAGCAAATCACTATGCATTTTATTTGAAAACACATTACTATCATTGGAATGTAACAGGCTCTAATTTTCCGCAGTATCATAATTTTCTAGAAGGAATCTATACTGAAGTTTATGGTGTTGTTGACCAAATTGCAGAAGAGATTCGTGGATTGGATGCATATGCACCAGGAAGTTTTAATCGATTCATTCAATTGTCTCAAATTCAAGGTGATGAAACTGTACCACCTGCTGAAGTAATGTTACAAAGATTATTGGATGATGTTCCTGTAATGTTGGCAAACATTGAACGCACATATGAACTTGCCGAACAAGTACATGCACATCATATCAGTAATTTCTTAGCAGAAAGACAAGATGCATTTAATAAACATGCATGGATGCTTAGATCAACATTGAAAAAAATGGCATAAATAAATTTGTCAACGAAAATAGCTTGACAAACGTTATATTATATGAGATAATGTTATCTCAAAACAAATTAGGAGATTTTATGAAATCCATGACAGTATTGACAGCAGTAGCACTTACTACTCTCTCCCTAGTTGCCGTTGCGGCAGACAAACCAGCAGAAACAAAACCTGCGCCTGCAACAACAGCATCAGCACCTGCCGCTAAAGCAGACTCCAAAAAAGAGAAACCACATCCCAAAGTGATTACTCCAAAAGAGAAAGCCGCAAAAAAAGCAGAGGCTACAACAACCGCTAAGAAATAATTCTTAGTAATTTTTTATCATTATTTGATGAGGTATTTAAAATGGCATTTGTAAATTCTAGCAAAACACAGACAGAACTCTTGGTATCATACTTGCGTGGTACTGGTCGTGGAATCTCCGCACCACAAGCACGGTCTTTGTTTGGCATCAAAAACCTTCGTGCCCGTATCAGCGACTTGCGCCAAGCAGGTTTCAAAATCCGTAAGGACATGAACACAGAAGGTAACACAACATATTTTGTTTCACGCAGAATGGTTGGACAGGCTTAAGCCTTATAAATAAACGTATCTCAGGGATGGGAACGTAAATGGCTCTTCTACCTTAGGAGCGTCTAACGCTGGTACAACGTTATGGTACCCCTGTATTCAGTAAGCAGGATTTTAGTGATACGCCTTCGGGGTATCAAATTTTATTTTTAACTCGCTTAACAAGGAGCAAAACTATGGGTAATCATACGCCAATTCCCGCACTTTTTGGTGGTGCAGGATTTAAAGACTTTGATAAATTTTTTGTTGGTTTCGATGACCAATTCAATCGACTAGCAAAAATACATGATGACGTTACCAAAAACATTCCAAACTATCCACCGTACAACATTCGCAAGACTGGTGACAATACTTATGTCATCGAAATTGCTGTTGCTGGTTTTGGAAAACAAGAAATCGATATTACTTTTGAAGATAACAAACTAATTGTTTCTGGTAATACAAAAGATGATAACGATAATTTCTTATTTAAAGGAATTGCAAACCGTGCATTCACTCGCACATTTGCACTTGATGAACAAATCGAAATTCAAGATGCCGCTTTGATTAATGGTATGTTGAAGATTGCTTTGGAACGAATCATTCCAGAACACAAGAAGCCAAAGAAGATTGAAGTTAAGGATACAGTTGATACTGAACCTAAGACTAAGAAATCATCTAAGCAATACTTAACTGAGGATGATTTATGAAATCGGTAAAAAAATTCTTTATGGCATTACTTGAAGGAATTCAAGATGCAAAATCATACAAAGCAAAAGGATTTGCTGAATACTATCTTTCAAAATCTATAGATCATCGTGATTTAGAAACCAGACAGAAAGAATTAGTACGCAGAGGCATATTATGATAGACGCATTGTTAATGCTTTTACGATGGAAAAAAGATGGTTGGGAAGTACATCCAATCGTTGATTTTGAAGGCTGGATATGAAACATACATATTGGTGGCCTGTATCGGATGAAGAATGGGAACGTTTAAACTTCCCAGAGCGTTTTAAGTAAACACCGAGGGTGCCGCAATGGCACCCTTTTTTATTATAGGATAAAAAATGGCAAACTTGAGAATTTTAAAATTAGTAAGCGGTGAAGAAATAGTTGGTGATATAATTTCTGAGACAGATAATATTAAAATAGAAAATCCTTGTGTTCTTGCAATTGGCATGAATTCACAAGGCAAAGCATCACTACAAATGCAACCCCTCTTAATTTTTTCTGAACAAAAAGTTGTAGAGTTTCATCTTAACCATATTATTTACAACGTAACAGTTGCACAAGAGATACAAAACAAGTATAATGAGATTTACGGTTCGGGCATTGTCGTTCCAACCAAATCTAAAATTATAACTTGATGAAATTTTACACACACTTCTCTAAACTTGGCAATCATATTCTTGTTCGTGGTTACAACAACGGCAAGAAATTTAGCGACAAGGTTGAATATAATCCAACTTTATATTTGCCGTCTAAAGATGGTGAGTATAAAACGTTAGATGGGCAATCACTTGCGCCTGTGTCTCAGGGCACAATGCGTGATGCTACTGAGTTTATGAAACGATATGAAGACGTTGATAACTTCAAAGTATACGGCTCAACAAACTTCCCATACGTTTATATCAATGAAGCATATCCAGGCAAAGTAGATTATGATCCAGAACAAATTAAGATTGCAAATATTGACATTGAGGTTGGTTCTGAAAATGGCTTTCCTGAACCTGCATCTGCGAGTGAGCCAATTACTGCCATCACGTTTAAGATAGCGGGACACTTCTATGTGTTTGGTTGTGGCGAGTTTAATAACTATCGTGATGATGTAACATATATGATGTGCCGTGATGAGAATAATCTTATCATGCGTTTTCTTGACATGTGGGAACAAACATCACCAGACATTGTGACTGGTTGGAACATTCAATTCTTTGACATTCCATATCTGCACAATCGTATCAACAAACTTATGGGCGAGAATACTGCAAAGCGTTTATCCCCATTTCGTAGAATTGGTGAACGTACAACTACGATTCACAACAAACAACAAACAGCATTCGACTTGGTAGGCATTGCTATTCTTGATTACATTGAATTGTACAAGAAATTTACTTACTCACAACAAGAAAGTTTTAGTCTTAATCACATTGCCTATCTAGAACTTGGCGAAAAGAAATTGGATTACTCTGAAGTTGAAAGTCTGCATCAGTTATATCGAACAAACTTTCAAAAGTTTATTGAGTATAACATTCATGACGTTGAACTTGTGGATCGTATTGATGCTAAGATGCAATTGATTGACATGGCACTTGCACTTGCATATGATGCTAAAGTTAATTACACCGATGTATTCACGCAAGTACGCATGTGGGATACTTTGATTCATAACGAATTGATTGAAGATAATATTGTTGTGCCACAAAATGTTCATACTGCAAAAGATGAACAATATGCTGGCGCTTATGTGAAAGACCCAATCGTTGGTATGCACGAATGGGTTGTGTCGTTTGACTTGAACTCATTGTATCCACACTTGATTATGCAATACAATGTTTCACCTGAAACAATCATTGAAGGTCGCCACACAAGTGTCTCTATTGATAATTTGCTGAACGGTGAATATCAAGCGCAAGGCGAATATTGCATGGCCGCTAATGGACATTACTTCAAGCGTGACAAGCAAGGCTTCTTGCCTGCTATGATGCAACGCATGTATGATGATCGTTCATTGTATAAAAAGAAAATGATTGAGGCTCAAAAGGCTTACGAAAAAGAAACTGATAAAGAACGTAAACGTGAAATATCAAATCAGATTTCAAAGTACAAGAACTTGCAGTTGGCAAAAAAAGTGCAATTGAACTCCGCTTATGGCGCACTTGGTAATCAATACTTCAGATTCTTTGACATTCGCCAAGCAGAGGCAATTACTTTGTCTGGTCAACTAGCCATTCGATGGATTGAAATGAAGTTGAATGGTTATCTAAACAAACTATTGAAGACTAAGGACATTGATTATGTTATTGCATCAGATACAGACTCGGTATACGTCAATCTTGGTCCGCTGGTTAATATGGTCTACGGATCGAAGAGTGAAACGAAAGTTGAAACGATTGTTGATTTCGTCAACAAAGCATGTACAGAAAAATTCGAACCATTCATTGACAAGGCATATCAAGAACTAGCAGACTACATGAATGCATTCGACCAGAAGATGCAGATGAAGCGTGAGGTCATTGCAAACAAAGGCATCTGGACTGCAAAGAAGCGTTACATTCTAAACGTGTATGATTCAGAAGGTGTTCGATTCGCAGAGCCAAAGTTAAAGATGATGGGCATTGAAGCTGTCAAGTCTTCCACTCCTATGTCGTGCCGTGAGAAGATTAAAGAGTCATTGAAGATTGTGATGAATGGCAATGAACAAGAGTTTCAATCTTTCGTTGAAGCATTCAAACAAGAATTCAAAACTCTTCCATTTGAAGACATTGCATTCCCACGTGGTGTTAGTGACCTATCTAAATATATGGGTAGTACGGAACTATATTCAAAAGGCACACCTATGCATGTGCGTGGTGCGATCATGTTTAATGCGTTTCTAAAAAAGTATAAACTGACTAAGAAGTATCAACTTATTCAGGATGGTGACAAGACTAAATTCTGCTACATGAAAGTTCCAAATCCAGTTCAAGAGAATGTATTTTCTATTCTGACTGTCTTGCCTAAAGAGTTTGGTGTAGAAAAATATATCGACTACGATACGCAGTTTGATAAAGCATATCTTGAACCATTAAAAACAATCGTAAACACAATCGGTTGGAAAACAGAACGTGTTTCTTCATTGGAGAGTTTTTTCGCATGAGCAAAATACCATCAGAATATCTAGCGTTTAGAAGAGAAGATGATTTTGGATTTAGTGCAGTTGACGAATCAACGTTAACTAGACTTACTGATCCAAATACATTAGAAGATACAATTGCCGTTAAAGAAACAGTAGCACAATCTTCAGAGTCTTTGCAACGTGTAGAAGAAAAATTAGATACAATGCTATCGCTATACAATCAAGGTAAACTTGGACTTGATGCAGAACGTCAAAACATGACAGCAGATGTAAAAAAGAATTTAAAAGAATTAGAACAACTCATCATGCCTTTACTTGTTAACCTGATGAAAAATCCAGAAAAAGAATATATCTACTGGCCTAATCGTACTGCAAAGATTCAAGAGCAGATAGATAAAGTACTATTGTTAACTAGAGGATAAACATGCTGTTTGCTTTAATTACATTATTGAGTGCAATATCTCTTTCTGCTATTGCCGCATACTATTCAGTCATTGGTCTAATGGCTATCTTTGCGGCTAGCCCAATTCCAATTGCAATCATGGGTGGTGCGCTTGAGTTTTCTAAACTCATTGCCGCATCATGGGCATATAAAAATTGGTCAGTTGCACCACGATTTTTAAAATACTATTTCACAATAGCAGTTGTAATTTTAATGTTCATTACATCATTAGGAATTTTTGGATATCTTTCTAAAGCGCACAACGATCAAAATTTAGTGGGTGGAGATGTGCAGGCACAGATTGCACTTATCGATGAGAAGATTAAAGTTGAAAAGGATAATATAGATGTTAATCGCAAAACTCTCAAACAAATGGATGAATCGGTGGACCAAGTTATGGTTCGCTCAAAAGATGAAAAGGGTGCCGAATCAGCGGCAAAACTTCGCAAAGCCCAACAGGCAGAACGTAGTCGCTTACTTAAAGAAATCGAAACGTATAACAAGCGGATTTCGACTCTTAATGAAGAAAGAAGCCCTATCGCCGCCCAAGTACGTAAAGTGGAAGCGGAAGTTGGTCCTATCAAATATATTGCGGCGTTGATATATGATGATGTTGATTCTAACATACTAGATAAGTCTGTACGATTTGTTATCATTCTTTTAGTTCTTGTGTTTGATCCGATGGCAGTTCTACTTGTCATTGCAGGGAATTTCTCATTGAAACAAATTGCAAAAGAAAAAGAAGAAAAGTCTGGTGGATATGAAATTAATATTCCATCAGTAACTACAGTTGGACCCGTACCAATGAATAAAGATGAAGTCCTTAGTGCAAGAGAAATGTACCATAGGGATCAAGATTCAATGTAAGTATTGCTTTTGTGTTGAATTGATGTTATAATAATTGATGATTAATAATTTAAGGGGTGATTATGAGTAATTTTTTTACAGACTTAGTGGATCAGTTGAAAGACGAAGACACTAAAATTTTATCTGAAGGCGGCGCATCTGCTGAGTATAGTGGATGCATTGATACTGGTTCATATGCATTGAATGCTGTTTTATCAGGTAGCATCTATGGTGGTGTGCCTAATAACAAAGTGACTGCATTCGCTGGTGAATCGTCAACAGGTAAAACATTTTTTGTGCTTGGCATTGTTAAACAATTCCTTGATGCGAATCCTGAAGGCGGTGTTATCTACTTTGATACTGAAGCCGCAGTTACGAAACAGATGATGGAATCACGTGGTGTTGATACTAAGCGTGTTGTTATCTCTGAGCCAGATACAATTCAAAAGTTTCGCCATACTGCATTGCAAATCATTGAGAAGTATCAAGCACAGCCAGAAGCAAAGCGTAAGCCAATGATTATGGTTCTTGACTCTCTTGGTCAGTTGTCTTCTACTAAAGAAATGGAAGATACTGCTGAAGGTAAAGAGACTAAAGACATGACCAAGTCCGCTATTCACAAAGCAACATTCCGTGTTCTTAATTTAAAACTTGCAAAGATTGGTGTGCCTTTGCTCGTAACAAACCACGTTTATGATGTTGTTGGTGCATACATTCCAACTAAAGAAATGTCTGGTGGTTCTGGCTTGAAGTATACAGCATCCACAATCGTTTACTTGTCTAAGCGTAAAGACAAAGATGGTACTGAAGTTGTTGGTAACATTGTTCGTTGCAAATTGCAGAAGTCACGTTTGACTAAAGAAAACTCTCAAGTTGAAGTAAAGATTACATACAGCACAGGGCTTGACAGATACTTTGGGTTGCTTGATATTGCAGAGAAGCATGGTATCATTAAAAAAGTTTCTACACGATATGAACTTGCCAATGGTACTAAAGTATTTGGTAAGAACATCAACGAAGAGCCAGAAAAGTATTTCACGCCTGATATCTTAGCATTGATTGACGAAGCGTGTAAGAAAGAATTCTTGTATGGGCAAGAAAACGATAGCGGTATTGTTGATGAGGTAGAAGAATTGGAGTTGGCAAATGAAGATTGATGAAGATTTTGTACTCACAGAAAACGACATTAAGTATAAAGACAAAGATGTTGTTGCATGTGTTAAAATTAAGACTGGTGAATTCAAAGACGTAGAATTTCATTTCGGAGAAATTAAATTTGCCGAAGAAGAAAATGATGACGGAACCTTTTCAATTGACTTTAATTATGATATAATGTCTGAACAGCACAAACTTTTAGAAGGTAACCAAGTGTTTGAAACTCAGCTTGGTGAAATTTTAAATGAACTTCTAAAACATGCTTTAGATGAAGCAGAAAAAAGGTATAAGAATGAACTTGGAACAAAAGATACTGAAACACCTGATATTGGATGAAGAGTACACACGAAAGACTTTACCATTCATTAAAGGCGAGTATTTTCAAGAATCTTCAGAAAAATTATTGTTTGCTGAAATTGAAAGTTATGTGAATAAGTATAACTCAATGCCAACGCAAGAAGCGTTGGTTATTGAGATTGACAAAAGAGTTAATCTGACAGATGACCAACACAAAAAAACAGTTGCACTGGTTAAACAAATCACAATCGACCCTGAGGTGTCTGACACCAAATGGTTGATTGATGCAACAGAAAATTTCTGTCAAGAAAAAGCCATCTACAATGGCATCATGCAGAGTATTCAAATTCTTGATGACAAGAATAAGAACAGCACAGAAAAACTTGATAAAGGTTCAATCCCTAAAATCTTAGCAGATGCACTTTCGGTTTCTTTTGATAATCACATTGGTCACGATTTTATTGATGATGCAGAAACACGCTATGACTTCTATCATAAAGTTGAAAAACGAATCCCATTCGACCTCGACTACTTGAATCGAATCACTAAAGGTGGGCTTGCAGAAAAATCTTTGAACATTGTTCTTGCTGGTACTGGTGTCGGTAAATCTTTGTTCATGTGTCATTGTGCGGCCGCCAATCTAACTATGGGTAAGAACGTTCTCTACATCACAATGGAAATGGCTGAAGAACGTATTGCAGAACGTATCGATGCTAACTTGATGAACGTTGAACTCGACAGACTGATTGGTATGCCTAAAGATGTATACTTGAAGAAAGTTGAAACTCTACGTGAGAAGACTAAAGGTAAACTAATCATCAAAGAATATCCAACCGCTAGTGCAAACGTAAATCACTTTTCGCATTTGTTGAATGAGTTGAAATTGAAACGTCAATTTATTCCTGATATCATTTACATTGACTATCTAAACATTTGTTCTTCCGCACGTATGAAGATGGGTTCTTCTATTAACTCTTACACATACATTAAAGCAATTGCAGAAGAGTTGCGTTGGCTTGCAGTTGAACATAAAGTGCCTGTCGTATCAGCTACACAAACAACAAGAAGTGGTTACACAAACTCTGACGTTGGACTTGAAGATACTTCAGAATCGTTTGGTTTGCCTGCAACAGCAGACTTGATGTTTGCTTTGATTTCAACCGAAGAACTTGCAGACTTGAATCAGATTATGGTCAAGCAGTTAAAGAATCGATACAGCGATCCGACAACAAATAAGCGTTTTGTGATTGGTGTTGATAGGGCGAAAATGAAACTGTATGATGCAGAAGAGTCAGCACAGACTAACATTTCCGATAGTGGGCAGATTGAAGAGGATAAGCCAATGTTTGATAAGTCCGGATTCGGCAAAAGAATGCAAAAAAACCGAGATTTCGGCAATTTAAAGGTTTAATTTGATAAATATCCCTTGACAGGATACCATAAAAGTGTTATAATATAATTTTATGAAAGACTAAAATGGACCTAAAAAACTTAAATGTTCCCTTAAACTATTTGAAAGAAAAAAGTGATATGATTAAACTTGCAGAATGGTATAATTGGGTTGTGAAATCTTTTGGCGAAATTTGCGGTTGGATCGGATTGATTCTAATTCATGGTTCTACAGTACCAGCAACATATTTGGCAATTAAAGGTGAACCTACTATACTTCCTCCATTAAGCATGGTCGTTCTAATTTGGAGTGGACTCTTATTATTCTTTGTTCGTTCTGCGATTATGAAAGATAAACTCTACATGCTTTCAAACGGCATTGGATTTTTCTTACAAAGTATTATGTTAGCATTCTTGGTGTTAAAATGAAAATAAATTCTGTCACGCAATATAATAATGAAATGTATCGACATACACAAATTCGTAATGTAGAACGTAGGCATGATGAAATTCGATTAGAAGAACGTAGAATTAAACATCTACGTGAAGTGTCAGAACAAGCACGAATTGAAATGAATCGTAGAATGAATCGTAACGGACAGAATGTAGATAGAATGGCATAGTGTGAAATCAATATCACTATTTGTTAATCATCCCGAATGTTCTACAGATTGTTGTGATGGGATGATTAAAGCATTATCGCCAAATTATAAAATTAATTTATTCAATACAGATAGTGATTTGCTCACGGTTTTAAACGATACAGATATTGTTGCATTTCCTGGAGGTATCGGAGATGCAGATTCTTATGATAAATTCTTTAGACGTAAACGTGCTAATATGATAGCAGATTTTGTTGAATCTAAAGGATATTATCTCGGAATATGCATGGGCGCTTACTGGGCTGGTAGTCACTATTTTGATATACTAGATGATATTGAACCTGTTCAGTATATTAAACAACCAAATGCTGATATTCGTAGGTCTTATTCTACAGTTGCCAATGTTACTTGGAATGGCAATCCTGAGACAATGTTTTTCTACGATGGATGTGCATTGACAGGCAATCTAGAACGTGCTAAAATAGTCTCTACTTATGCGAATGGTGACGCTATGGCAATCATTCAAAATCGTATAGGTGTGATTGGTTGTCATCCTGAGAGTCAGAAATATTGGTATGAGAAGCCTAGACAGTACATATCAAAACATTGGCACGAAGAACGAACACATAAATTATTGTTAGATTTTGTAAACACATTGACTGAAAATGCTAATATACACATATCAAAAATCGAAGAAGAAAAAAGTTTCCGCAAAGAAAATGGCGGAATATCAAAAGTGGAAAGATTCCTTGCCGACAACTTCATTCTCTAAAGGTTATAAGAAACCTAAAGAAGTTGAAGCATATCAACCGCCAAAAGCATATGTGCGTGAAACTGTACGTCATCCCAGTTTAGCGACAGTTGGCGACAGTTGCACTAAACCGATTCATGGCAAAGTTTACACTGGCGACAAAATGATTGGTATTGGCACACTACACAAAAGCAATGCAGTACCTATTTTCTCTAGTGATGATGCAAAGGATCAAGCATCAATGCGAAGGTAATTATAAATAGGTCTATTGCAACGACAGACCTATCATGTTTAAATTTAAAGAATACCTTATTGAGAAGAAAAACACTCACATGGAACATGCGGAAGACGATGTTCTAAATGGTGGTGTTGAAGGAACTAGAGATAGCATAAACGCACTCAGAGCGGTGCGTGACATGCTTGCTGGACATTCCAAAAGCAAAGTTGACATTTCAGTCAAATGGGATGGTGCGCCAGCAGTCTTTGCAGGACAAGACCCAACAGACGGCAAATTCTTTGTTGCGAAGAAGGGTGTCTTTAATAAAAATCCTAAAGTATATAAAACTCCAGCAGATATCGATGCAGACACTTCTGGCGACTTAGCAGACAAACTCAAATCGTGTTTGATGTGGTTGCCCAAGATTGGAATCAAAGGCGTCATTCAAGGCGACTTGCTGTTCACACAATCAGATTTAAAAACAGAAACAATCGATGGTGAATCATATGTCACGTTTCACCCAAACACTTTAGTCTACGCAGTTCCAACAGGAACAGAACTTGCTAAACAAATACAAAAAGCAAAGATTGGTATTGTCTGGCATACAATCTACGAAGGTGATTCTTTCGAAACAATGTCAGCAGTCTTTGGTAAAGACATTCTAAGCACACTTACTCAAAGTCCAAACGTTTGGATGACAAGTGCAGTCTATCACGATGTGTCAGGTAAAGCGACATTGACACAAGCAGAAAATGACCAAGTGACAGCAATTCTATCTGATGCTGGAAAGATATTTCAGAAACTAGATGCCGCTACTTTAAACTACATCAATACAGACGAAGACTTGATTGAACGCATCAAGACATTCAACAATTCAAAAGTACGTCAACAGTTAAAAATCACTAACGTCAAAGCGCACGTTAAAGAATTGATTACATACATTGAAGACTATTACGAGAAACAAGCCGAAGGCAAAGGTGAACGTGGTCGTGCCACTCAAATGCTAAAGAAAAGCAAAGTACTTAGATTTTTCTCACCAAAAAACAAAGCACACCTAGAAGACATTTTCACAATGATGAATCTATTAGCAGAAGCGAAGTTGATTTTAATTAAGAAGATGGATGAAGTCAAAACGTTGAATACTTTCTTGTTGACAAAGAAAGGTTACGAAGTGACTGGTGTTGAAGGTTATGTTGCGATTGACAAGATTAAAGGCAATGCAGTTAAGTTAGTTGACAGAATGCAATTCAGTTATGCAAATTTCTCACCTGATGTTATTAAAGGTTGGCAGAGGTAATAAGGTTTAATTTGAAACCGGACACCTTTATGTATACATCGGGTAACTATATTTAATGGTAGATATGCACTAAACAAGGAAAATAATAAAATGGCACAAGAAGGTTTTTTATATGAGGAGAATGCATATAAAGCATTGCAGAAATACAAAATTTCTACTGGCGGAGTTGCGGGTGCGTCCCACGACAAACCAGACCTGACCATTCAAAATAAATCGAAAAAAACTACTGGTTGCGAATTGAAGAATTCTCCAACTGCCGCAGGTTCTTTAGTTATGAAATACTACGATGGTAAGTGGCAATTCGGTGACATTGGAACTGATCCTGAGAAAGAATTCTTAGTTGAATTAGCAAAGAAGTTCAATTTGCTAGGAGAGATGAACACTAGCGGAACTCATGGTAAAGACTGGCGTGGTAAAGTGCCATGTTTACAAAATGATGAACGAGGCAAAAAAATCATTGTTGGTGCTAAAGACAAGACTGCCGCATACAAAGCAGACTTAGAGAAGTTTGGCGCACAGAATGAAGTACACGTTCCAATTCCTGCAAAAGCAATCTGTGACTATTATATTGCTAAAAAATGTTCGTATATCAACGTAGGAACACACGGATTCTTTACACTAGCAGGCAAAGATTTATTGGGTCTACAGCCAAAACTCAAAGCAAACAAGAATTCTCCGATTCCTGATTTTGCTACTAATGCTTCTGCTGTTATTCGTGTTCGCTGTCAATATAAGGGTGGTGGAGACTATCAATTCGTTATGACGTTACAGTTTGGTAAAGTGTCAAAATCACCATATAACATTGCACCAATCAAAAAGGGTTCTGGTGCTACAATCGATGAAGCCGCATTAAAAGCAGACCCATTGCTTCTAGCGTTTATGTAAATTATAAATAAAGCATAACACAGTTAGGCTACGGCAAACCTGTACAGATAAGTCTACGGAAAACTCTAAGAATATGAAATCGTTTAAAGAATCAATATTGCTTGATGAAGCAAAAGCAAAAGGCAAAGTAATTGTCGTATACGGCGGTGGCTTTCAGCCATTTCACGCCGGACATTTGAGTAGTTACACTCAAGCCAAATCCAAATTCCATACTCCAGACTTTTATGTTGCATCTAGCAACGACACAAAGGTTCGCCCAATCCCATTCAAAGATAAAGAATTCCTAGCGCAACAAGCAGGAGTTACGGATGATTTTGTTCAGGTCGTTCAGCCGATTAATCCTGAAGAGATTATGAAAAAGTATAACGAAAAGAAAGATGTTCTCATTCTTGTTCGTTCAGAACGTGATCCCATGAAGTACACAAAAAAAGATGGTTCACCAGCATACTATCAGCCATTTGTCAGCATTGATAAATGTGAATCATTTGAGACACACGCATATATTTTTGTAACTAAAAAACACGACTTTAAAGTTAATGGTAAAGAAGCATTCTCTGGCAGTCAAGTTAGAAAAATGTATTCAGATGCAGACTCAGAAGGTAGAGATAAAATCATTGATGATTTATATCCAAAAGCAAAAAACAAAGCTAAGGTGAAAAAACTTTTAGACAAATACATAGGTGGTGGCATGAACGAAGAATTAGAACAACAAGACGAAGCGGTATTGAGTTTCTCTGCACGTAGACAGAGAGCGCAACAATTACGTAGAATGTCAAAACGCATTCAACGTGCTAGAGCATTGCAAATGAAAAGATTTGCAGATACAAAACATTTAAAAGGTCGTGCCACTAAAATGGCATATAAGTTCTTTAGATCAAGACTTGCTGGTGGTAAAAACTATGCAGACTTAAGTACTGGAGAAAAAATTGCAGTTGATAAAAGATTACAAAAATCTTTACCTGCGATTAAAAAACTTGCAGTTCGTTTATTTCCAAAAGCAAGAACCGCTGAAGTTACACGTAAAGCAACTATGATGATGAACAAAGAAGATATCAATCATATCTTTGCAGAATTCATTATCGAAAAACCAATTCTACCACAAGACAAAGATGTTGCAAAGAAAGACGGAACACAACCTAAGAAGTATTA
>Ga0114960_10001493_pt1 | contig 18678 bp, 22 predicted proteins | sample C_130625_MF_Meta_FD_92637 | JGI IMG/M metagenome (GOLD analysis project Ga0114960, IMG submission 92637) | Freshwater microbial communities from Lake Croche, Canada to study carbon cycling - C_130625_MF_MetaG | ecosystem: Environmental > Aquatic > Freshwater > Lake | place: Lake Croche, Canada... | reverse complement strand
GCGCATGGTTCACTAAACAACCCTGATAGTGCGCTAGCATTTCCCAAAAACGTCGTAAGGTTTGTGCTGCAATGCGTGGTCCAAATTGCGGAATATCTCTCTCTAAATATGTCCGTATAAAGTTTTCTCTCCAACGCAAACTCTGTGGCGCGTCCTGCGCCAAAAAACTATCTGGAAACCCCCCTCTTACCCATAAATTTTCAATTCCTTCAGGCGGGATTTCCAAAATGTTAAATGGGCCAAGCTCAAGATAAAAAACTCTCCCAGCTAAACTTTCACCAGATTGCGCTAACAAATCTAATGATGCAGATCCCAAGAGTAAAAACTGTTTATTTTTTACTCCTTGTCTTCTAGCCCGATCGATGATGCCTCGCAGTGAGGGGAATAATCCTGGCAAGCGGTGTACCTCATCAATAATGATCAATTGACCTATATGACTTTCAAAGTAAATTTCTGGCTCTTTTAATTTTGCAAGATCCCTTTGTGACTCCAAGTCTAAATAAAGGGCATTCCACTTTTCACCAACCTGCATCGCTAAGGTGGTTTTCCCCACCTGCCGAGGGCCGAGCAAAACCACCGCAGGGGATTCCTCTATAGCACGTGTGAGTTCATGGGTAAGTTGGCGATCAATCATCCTTGCAATTATGGACTACCAATGTATGATTTGCAAGGATAAGTGGCCAAAAAGAGCTGTTTTTCCTTATTTTTTCTTACTTTTTCTTATTTAAGCTCTTTTAGCGCTGATTCAAACGACTCAATGTCTTCAAAACTTCTGTATACGGATGCAAAGCGAATATACGCAACTTTATCCAATCGCTTGAGTTCGCGCATGACCATCTCCCCAATCCGAGAAGTCGGAATTTCTTTCTCACCAAGGCTAATAACCCGCTCCTCTAAGTGAGCAATTGCTTCATCTAATGCATCTGAAGATACTGGCCTCTTGCGCAGTGCGAGTCGCATGGAGCCGACTATTTTTTCGCGGTTATAGTCAACACGACTGCCATCCTTTTTAACTAAGGTGGGCATCGACAATTCAATACGCTCGTAAGTCGTAAAGCGTTTGTCGCACTTTTCACAACGTCGACGCCTTCTTACCGCACGTCCATCCTCAGAAACTCGAGAGTCTAATACTTGAGTTTCTTCATGAGGACAAAATGGACAATGCATAGTGGGTGATTAAGCTCCGTAAACTGGGAATCGTTGGGTTAACTGCTCTACTTCTTTGCGGACGCGATCAATTGTTGCTTGATCACTTGGATTTTCAAGAATATCAGCAATCCAATGGCCTACCTGGACTGATTCAGGAACTTTAAATCCGCGGGTTGTCATGGCCGGTGATCCTAAGCGAATCCCACTAGTGACAAATGGTTTTTCTGGATCTTTAGGAATTGCATTTTTATTAACGGTAATATGCGCCAAACCTAATACGCGTTCAGCTTCTTTTCCGGTAATGTTTTTAGCTCGTAAATCTACCAACATCACGTGTGATTGTGTTTTACCGGAAACAATCCGCAATCCCCTACTTACTAAAGTTTTTGCTAATGCATCAGCATTATCTAAAACTTGTTGTTGGTATACCTTAAAGTCTGGATGGAGTGCTTCTTGAAATGCCACTGCCTTGGCAGCAATCACATGCATGAGTGGGCCACCTTGTAAGCCTGGGAAAATAGCGGAGTTAATCGCTTTTTCGTGTTCGGCTTTCATGAGAATCACCCCGCCTCTTGGTCCTCTTAAACTTTTATGGGTTGTTGAGGTCACGATGTCTGCATGGGGTACTGGGTTTGGATATAAACCAGCCGCAATCAATCCTGAATAGTGGGCCATATCGACCAAGAAAATAGCCCCAACTGCTTTAGCAACTTTTGCAAACCGCTCAAAATCAATATGTAAAGAATAAGCCGATGCGCCAGCAATAATTAATTTCGGGCGATGCTCATGCGCCAAGCGTTCCATTTCGTCGTAATCAATGGCTTCATCAGCATCTAGTCCATAAGAGACGCTATTGAACCATTTGCCGCTCATGTTGAGCGCCATTCCATGGGTTAAATGCCCTCCTTCAGCCAAGCTCATTCCTAAAATCGTATCTCCTGGCTTTAAAAATGCCAGAAATACCGCTTCATTGGCAGAAGCTCCGCAATGCGGTTGGACGTTGGCAGCATCAGCGCCATACAGTGTTTTTAGTCTGTCTATCGCTAATTGTTCAGCAATATCAACGTATTCACATCCGCCGTAGTAGCGTTTGCCGGGATAACCTTCGGCATATTTATTCGTCAACTGGGAGCCTTGGGCTTCCAGAACAGCTGGCGATGTATAGTTTTCTGAGGCAATGAGCTCAATATGAGCTTCTTGACGCGCGTTTTCTGATTGGATCGCATTCCATAATGCTGAATCTGTTTGAGCTAGTGTTTGACTTCTTCGAAACATCTTTAAATTCCTTCATGAATTAGGGATAAAATATCCTCAGTCCTATATGATACAAAACAAGCAACAACTTGACATGAAAGTTAAGAAATTTCGTCTTTTTTGTTTTTAATCTCTCAACTACTGAAAATTAACTTATCCACATGCAACACGAAGATCTTTCCATTATTAGCCTAATACTCAATGCCAGTATTGTGGTTCAACTCATTTTGGCACTGCTAGTATCTCTTTCCATCGGTTCTTGGTCGATTATTATCCGTAAGGGCTTCGCCCTAGGTTCGGTCAAGCGGGCTACTGAGGAGTTCGAAAAGAACTTTTGGTCGGGTGGTGATCTGAATACCCTTTTAGAGGCCGCGCAAAGAAACCAAAAACAATATGCAAATTCTTTAGAGCGAATTTTTCAGTCTGGCATGCAAGAGTTTCTCAAAGCCAGGGATATTGATCCTGCTCGCAGGGCCATGAAAGCAACGTACCAACGAGAAATGGACTCACTTGAATCCAATTTACCCTTCCTTGCCTCTGTAGGTTCTGTATCTCCTTATATTGGTTTATTTGGAACGGTTTGGGGCATTATGAATTCGTTTCGCGGTCTTGCTAATGTGCAACAGGCTACTTTAGCGAGTGTGGCGCCTGGTATCGCAGAGGCTTTGGTTGCAACAGCGATTGGTCTGTTTGCCGCGATTCCTGCGGTTGTCTTTTATAACCGGAGTGCGTCTGATGTGGATCGTCTAGCGATTCGCTTTGAAACTTTTATCGAAGAATTTACTAATATTTTGCAACGACAATCTCATGGCAAGTATCCAACGAAGTAGTCGAAATGGTCGCCGCCGGGCGATGTCCGATATCAATGTAGTTCCCTATATTGATGTCATGTTGGTCTTGCTTGTCATCTTTATGGTGACTGCTCCGTTTGTTAATCCAGGGGTGGTGAATTTACCAACGGTTGGCGGTGCTAAAGTGCAGCCCTTACCTCCCATTTTTTTGAATATTAATGAAAAAGAACAGATTAAAGTGAACGAAAGCGGCAGTGCTACTCGAACTTTGACCAGGAGCCAGTTAGGTGCTTTTGCGAGAGAACTTTCTTCTAAAAACCCTGATCAACCTATGGTCATCGCCGCAGATAAGTCCATTCGCTACGAAGTTGTCATGGATGTCATGTCACAACTTAAAGAAAATGGCGTGAAGCGGGTTGGTTTGGCTGTTAAGAGCAAATAATTATGGCAATTGCTCAAGCTATTGGCTATAAGCGTTGGGAATACCCAGAACCTGGCACGAGAAAATCTTTTTTATTATCTCTTGCGGCGCATAGTCTGCTTGCATTGATGTTCTCTATTGGTCTTAATTGGAAAACAAGCTCAACACCTGCAGGTGTTGAAGTAGAACTTTGGGATAGCTCACCAGTGCAAGTGGAAGAAGCAGTTCCTCTTGAAAAGCCCGTTACCGTCATCGATGAAAAAGCAGAAATTGTGACGGAAAAGAAAAAGGTAGAATCTAAGGTCGAGCCACCTAAAAAAGTAGAGGTAAAACCAGTCATACCTCCAAAGCCAATTGAAAAAGAAAAACCAAAAACTGAAGTAAAGGCTAAACCTGAGCCAAAGGTAGAGGCTCCTAAAGAAAAACCCAAAGCAAAAGAAGAGGTCAAGGAAAAACCAAAGGCTCCTCCAGTTGATGCGAAACAACAAGCTGCGGATGAAAAAGAACGTGCTGATCGTATCGCCAAACTTCGCGCTGATGCTGGTAACGAGAGTGGCGGCACTGGCGGGACTTCCGGATCAGGTACGGGGTCTGGTGGTGTTGCTTCACCGGGCTATGCGGATAAAGTGCGGCGAGCAATCAAGCCGCGTATTACTTTTACAAATGCGTCACAAGTAGATGGCAATCCGGCAGCCAATGTTGTTGTCGATTTAGCCCCAGATGGCAAAATCTTGAGTAGGCGCTTGTCTAAGTCGAGTGGCTTACCGGATTGGGACGCCGCTGTTCTGCGCGCAATCGATGATGCAGGTAGCCTGCCAAAAGATGAAAACGGGACAGTCCCTAAATCCATCATGTTAATTTTTAGACCTAAAGACTAAAGATATTAAGTGGGGATTACAATAATAAATATTGTTCTCATCAAAACGCACATGAAAAAAATAATCACTGCTCTTCTAACTGTATTAACTGTGTTTGGGTTTTCGGGATTTGTATTTGGGCAAATGCAAATTGAAATTACCGGTGTTGGCCAAACCCAATATCCGATCGCTGTCACTCGTTTTTTAAATGAGTCTGGACTTCCTTCTTATGTGACGGATGTGGTGCGTTCGGATCTTGCTAACAATGGCAATTTCGCTAATGTGGAGCGCGGTGAAACAGAAATTGCTGAAAATGCTAAACCTGATTTTTCGATGTGGAGCTCCCGCCGCGCTCAAGCCCTTGCCATTGGTACTGTCACTCCTCTTCCCAATGGTCAGTATGAAGTGAAATACCGTTTGTATGATGTGGCTAAGAACCAATCTCTGGGTGGGACAACGATTACAGTTGATCGTAATAATTTTCGCAAAGCAGGTCATGCAGTCGCCGACGATATCGTCCAAAGACTGACTGGCGAGCGTGGGATATTTTCTACTCGCTTATCGTATGTCCTCAAAAATGCTGGTAAGTTCCAACTCATGATCTCTGATTCAGATGGTCAAAATCCTCGTGAAGCCCTCTCTAGTAGTGAGCCGATTATTTCGCCATCATGGTCACCGGATGGCAAACGTGTCGCTTATGTTTCTTTTGAAAGTAAGAAACCTGTGATTTATGTGCACGAATTAGCAACAGGCAAACGTATTATTCTGTCCAACGAAAAAGGTAATAACAGCGCACCTTCGTGGTCGCCAGATGGTTCCAAACTAGCTGTGTCACTCTCCCGAGATAACAATACGCAAATCTATGTCATCAATGCCGATGGCTCTGGTCTTCGCAGAATTTCACGAAGCTCAGCTATTGATACCGAACCACAATTTTCTGCCGATGGTAAATCTATTTTCTTTACGAGTGATCGTGGCGGTTCCCCACAGATTTATAAAATGGGCTCTGAGGGAGAGAATAATGGTTCTGCTACGCGAGTCACTTTTAAACATGCCTATGCCACGAGTCCTCGCCTATCTCCTGATGGTAAGTATTTGGCTTATATTGCTCGCTCGGGTGGTTTTCGCTTGCAACTCATGGATCTGAGAAGTGGGGAAGTAAGCGCGCTCACCGAAACAAATTTTGATGAAACGCCTACCTTTGCTGCCAATGGTAAATTTTTACTGTATGCCACGAGGGTTAACGGTCGTCCTGTTCTTGCAGCCGTATCTGTGGATGGTCAAGTTAAGCAAGTGTTAAGTATTCCAGGAGCAGTCGTGCGTGAGCCGGCATGGGGTCCTTTTTTGAACTAATCTGGCAAAGAGAATTCATCTCTTAGCTGATAAAGATTAGATTTACGACTCTAGCCTTTAAAATGTATAACTATTATGGTGAAATGCCATAAAATGTTAATTATTCAGTTATTACTTATAAAAGGTTTCTAAAATGAAAATTTCAATCGCTCAGCGTATTCGCTTATCTCTTTTAGTCCTTGTAGCCTTAGGTCTTGTCGCCTGCTCTTCTGGTGTAAAGCTAGATGATGTGGAAGCAGCTAAGAAAAATACTAGTTCGGGAACGGATTCTAAATTCGCGAATGAGCCTTGGAATGATCCATCAAGCCCTATTTATAAGAAAAGCTTCTATTTTGATTTTGATAGCTATACCGTCAAGTCAAGTGACCAGACTCTGATTAATTCCCATGCCCAGTATTTGAATTCCAATAAAAATCAAAAAATTGTGATTCAAGGTAATACTGATGATGCGGGCACTACCGAATACAACTTGGCTTTAGGACAAAAACGTTCTGATGCAGTGCGTAAATTACTCAGCCTTCTCGGTGTATCTGAATCACAAATGGAAGCGGTTAGTTTTGGTAAAGAAAAACCAAAATCGACTAGTCCGGATGACACAGGTCGCGCAGAGAATCGTCGCGCAGATATCATTTACATTAAATAATTGATTTTCTGAGTGAGTCGCGCTCATTTTCTTTTCTTCTTTTGCTTGTGTGGAGTCTTCATCAACTCCTCACAAGCTGCACTCTTTGAAGATGGTGATGCGAGAAAACAAATTAATGTACTCACCGAGTCATTAAAAAATAATCAAAAGGCAGTTCTTGAGTTATCGATCTCTAACGATAAACTTACAAAAGAAAACCAAGAACTGCGTGGCAAAATCGAAGAGTTACAAAAAAGTCATGAAGAACTGAGTGAAAGTCTCAAAAGCTATTACACAGAACTCAATGATCGATTACAAAAAATAGAGCCCCAAGATATCGAAGTAGAAGGTGTTAAAGGTAGTTCTCAACCTGGTGAAAAAGAAGCTTACGATCTTGCCTTAAAGGATTTCCAGAATGGGGATCTGGCTAAAGCAAATAAATCTTTGAGCGATTTCATGAATAAATATCCTAGTAGCCCATACTGGCCCTTAGCAAAATATTGGCTAGCCAATACGCAATATGCTCAAAAAGATTACAAGGCTGGTATTGCTAGTGCGCAATCATTAATCAAAAGATATCCTGAACATCCCCGCGTTCCTGAGGCTTACAATACGATCGCCAATTGCCAAATTGAGTCAGGGCAAAAATCAGATGCACGTAAAACTCTTGAGTCTATTTCAAAGAACTACCCCAATACAAAGGCTGCAGAGCAAGCTGCAGCTACTTTATCCAAGTTGAAGTAAATGAATCCTAGTTCTGATTTTGCGCAGTTTGCACCTCGTCATCTTGGCGATAGCGCCGTGGTTTTATTATCCGGCGGTCTTGATTCTGCAACGGTACTTGCAATGGTGAATCATATTGGCTATTCGTCTTACGCTTTAGCGTTTCGATACGGGCAAAGGCACTCATCAGAGTTAGACGCAGCTAGTCGCATCGCCCTTGAATTAGGTGCTAAGCGACATGAAATTATCGATTTAGATTTACGGCGTTTTGGTGGTTCTGCTCTCACCGATATGGCGCTTGAGTTACCTACTTCGAAAACAAATACTCCTCACCAAGATATTCCGATTACTTATGTGCCTGCCCGCAACACGATTATGCTGTCTTGCGCTTTAGGGTGGATGGAAGCACTGGGTGCAACTGATATCTTTTTTGGTGCAAATGCGGTTGATTATTCTGGCTATCCTGATTGCCGTCCTGAATATGTCAAGTCTTTTGAGACGGTCGCAAATCTTGCTACACGCGTGGGTGTTGAGGAACACTCGGTAAGAGTACATGCTCCTATCATTAAGATGACAAAGTCTCAAATCATCCAAGCTGGAATTGCGTTAGGCGTCGATTTTTCGCATACGGTTTCTTGTTATCAGGCGGATGAACATGGTCATGCTTGTGGGATTTGTGAATCCTGTCGTCTTCGTCAAATTGGTTTTCAAGAAGCTGGTATTGCTGACCCCACGAGGTATCAATCACCATCATGACACCATTCACTCTACAAGAACAATCTTTTATGCTTGAAGCATTACAGTTGGCGATACTGGCTAGGGGGATTTCCGATCCTAACCCTCGTGTGGGCTGTGTGATTGAAAAAAATAATCAAATCATTGGTAAAGGCTTTACGCAAGAAACCGGTAGTCATCATGCGGAAATCATGGCATTAGAAGATGCTAAAAATCATGGCTATGATGTTCAGGGTGCAACGATGTACGTTACTCTTGAGCCCTGTTGTCATCATGGCAAAACGCCGCCATGTACTCAGGCTCTGATTGCTGCAAAAATTGCCCGGGTGTTTATTGCTATCTCAGATCCTAACCCTCTCGTGTCGGGTAAGGGGATTTTAGAATTACAAGCCCATGGTATTGAAGTTCGTTCTGGTTTATTTGAGCTTCAAGCAATGATGCAAAATTTAGGTTTCATGAAACGCATGCGCGATGGATTGCCATGGGTGCGTTTAAAAATCGCTTCAAGTTTGGATGGGGTCACTGCATTACCAAATGGCCAAAGTCAATGGATTACCAGTGAGACTGCAAGAGCGGATGGTCATCAATGGCGCTCTCAAGCCAATGTTCTTTTAACCGGGATCGGTACTGTTCTTGCTGATAATCCGCAACTGAACGTTCGCGGTGTAAAAATGACACATCAACCGCTTAGGGCTGTGATTGACTCTAGATTAGATATTCCTTTAGATACGCAAATATTACACAATGGGACAACGATCATTTACTGCGCAGAATTAAATACACCACAAGCACAGGAAAAAATGGCAGCTTTGAATGATATCGATGTTCAGGTGATTGAAGTGCCGAATTCTTCTGGAAAGGTTGACTTGCCGCGTGTTTTTGCGCATCTGGCATCAGAATATAGTGCGAATGAAGTTCATGTGGAGGCTGGTTACAAACTTAATGGCTCTTTAATTCGTGAGAACTGTGTGGATGAACTTTTAGTTTATTTAGCGCCACAACTTCTTGGCTCGGGGGCTGGACTTGCTAACTTGGGCCCGCTTGAGTCACTTTCGGATGGCTATTCCTGGAAATATGTTGATCAACAACTCATTGGTAACGATCTTCGACTCAGACTGATGAAGCAAAATTAGATAGACGGATCTGCAAATCACTGTCCCATCGTGGATAATAGGGGGATGTTTACAGGAATTATCGCCTCCGTTGGCAAGATTACCGAAGTTCATCCTTTTGGAGATGGGTTTCGCGTTCGCATTCATGCTGGAAAACTTGATCTATCCGATGTCATTTTGGGCGATAGTATCGCCATCCAAGGTGCATGTATGACAGTGGTCGAACTCGATCCTGCCAAACATCTTTTTTCTGTTGATATTTCTGCAGAATCTATTTCTAAAACCTGCGGTTTATCAGCACCTGGTCCCGTTAACTTAGAAAAAGCCTTACGCTTTAATGATCGTCTAGGCGGTCACTTGGTGAGCGGTCACGTTGACGGCTTAGGTACTGTGGCTCTTTTTTCTGCTGTGAATGACGACCCAGACGATGCGTCAAGTTCTTGGCATTTGGCGATTGATGTTCCAGCGACTCTGGCTAAGTACCTTGCTTATAAAGGCTCAGTTGTCATTAATGGTACGTCTTTGACGGTCAATCAAGTCAATGACCTTCTACGTAATGGAGATGCATTTACGCGTATTCATATTAATATAATTCCACATACTTTAGAGAACACCACCTTACAATTTTTACAAGCTGGTGATGCTGTCAATCTTGAGGTCGACCTTATCGCTCGGTATCTCGAAAGAATGTTAACTGTCAATACAAGTACGGGTCACACATCATGACAAATGAACTGTCGCAATTTTTAAGTCCTACCATTGACATCATTGCCGATATGCGCGCAGGAAAAATGGTGATTTTGGTAGATGAAGAAGACCGTGAAAACGAAGGTGATCTTGTTATTGCCGCAGAACATGTGACCCCGGATGCCATTAATTTTATGGCGCGTTTTGGTCGTGGCCTAATTTGTTTAACCCTCACAAGGCAGCACTGTGAACAACTCAAACTACCTTTAATGGTGCGTGATAACGGCACGTCCATGGGTACTAACTTTACGGTATCGATTGAAGCTGCCCAAGGTGTTACCACTGGTATTTCCGCTGCAGATCGGGCGCACACAATTCGTACGGCTGTTGCAAGAGATGCTGGCCCACAAAGTATTGTGCAACCTGGCCATATTTTCCCGCTCATGGCGCAACCTGGTGGTGTTTTGGTCAGGTCAGGCCATACAGAGGCTGGCTGTGATTTTGCCGCGCTTGCTGGATGTAGTCCTGCATCAGTCATTTGTGAAATTATGAATGATGACGGCACCATGGCGCGTTTGCCTGATTTAATTACTTTTGCGAAAGAACACCAACTCAAGATTGGTACTATTGTTGATTTAATTAAGTATCGTAGTCAGACCGAAAGTATGGTCAAGCCCATTGGCAAAAGAGTATTTAAAACCGCTTGGGGTGAATTTTTAGGCACGCTATATCAAGATGTGCCCAACCAGCATTTACATCTGGCACTTTCGGTTGGAAAACCTACACCTAATGAAATTACTCTCGTCCGCGTTCACGAACCCACCATATTTTTAGATTTTTTAGATCAAGGTATGCATTTTCATTCATGGCCTTTGGATAAAGCTTTAGAAAAAATTGCGAGTTCTCCTTGTGGTGTTGCGGTTTTACTAAATGTTGATTCTGATAAATCACAAGCACATCATTGGTTTAAAGAGTTTGAATCAAAGACTCCAGAAACAGCTTCCTCACCAGCCATTCGTAGGCATGACTTTCGTTCCTACGGTATCGGCGCACAAATCCTCAAGGATCAGGGCGTTGGCAAAATGCAGCTGATGAATAAAGCAAGCATCTTGTCTGGCTTGGCAGCCTATCAACTGGAAATTGTTGGCTATGTAGAAGCAAAGTAATACTTGTTATATAGTCATACTTTATCGTCCACTTCACCTTAAGGAATTCAAATCATGATTGAAAATCAACCGAATGAAGAGCTAGGACAAATCGATTTTTTAGAACCGAATCTTGAAGGTGCTGAGCTGAGTATTGCGATTGTTCAAGCACGCTTTAACGAAGAACATTGCACAGCTCTTACCCAAAGCTGTATCTCAGAACTTTTACGTCTTGGTGTCACTACAGATGATATTTTGCTCACAACCGTTCCCGGTGCTCTTGAGATTCCTTTGGCATTACAAAAATTAGCCGAGACTGGTGAGTTTGATGCACTAATTGCACTCGGTGCTATTGTTCGGGGTGAGACTTACCATTTTGAACTCGTATCTAATGAATCGGGGGCTGGCATTACACGCGTCAGTCTTGACCTTGGTGTTCCGATTGCTAATGGGATATTAACTGTCGATAACGACGCGCAAGCCTCTGCACGCGTTGTTCAAAAAGGTAAAGACTGTGCAATGGCTGCTGTTGAAATGGCTAATTTTTGCTTAACCATACAGGATGGGGAAGATGCCTCCTAGTCCTTATCTTACTGAGCAGCATAAATTAGTTTCCTCTACGCAGATTAAACGCTCACTGACGCCACGTCGAAGAGCAAGAGAATATGCCCTGCAAGGGATTTATCAATGGTTGATGATTACAAAGTCCGGTGGGTTGCCGGTATCACAAGCAATCGCCAAGCAACTCGCTGAAGATCCAGCTTTTGCTAAAGCGCAGTTTGAATTGTTCGAGTCAGTGTTTGATGGTGTATGTCAGCACGCTGAAGTTTTGCAATCAGAAATAAGCCTGCACCTCGATCGCCCCCTCCAAGAGCTCTCCCCCATTGAACTGGGATGCATGATGATTGGTGCTTTTGAGCTTCAATTTGATTTATCAACACCATATAAAGTTGCTATCAATGAAGCGGTGGAGCTGAGCAAAACATTTGGTGGTACCGATGGTCATAAGTACGTGAATGGCATCCTCGATCAAATCGCACAAAAGGTCCGCGCTCCAGAAATTGCTGCTCAACAATAAATATAGCCCTCCATAAGAAGGGCTATATTTGGCTAGAGCTACTACTGATTAAGATTCTTGCTCTTTTACTTCCGCAACTTCTACAGGCTGTATTGGCTGACTGATCACTTCTGGTGATTTTTCAGGCTTCACAGTTATTGCGTTTGGTGGTGGCAGAACTTTATTAAATTGCGCTGAAGAGACTTCCAAAGGAATTTCTTGGATTTGCGTATTCTTCAGAAGCGCTATTAATACCTCACGCTCACGCATCACCTTACCCGCATAACCACCATCACCAACTACTGCACCACCTACGTAATAACGCAATCCGCCTTGTAGGGATCCAGCTTGAGCAATAAAGTACTTCAAAATATATGCTCCAACCCGAATATTGGCTTCTGGCTTAAATGCCGCTGCAGGTCCGCCGTAAGGTACAAACTTATCTGCGTGGACACGCGTTAAGACTTGCATCAAACCTTGAGCACCCATATTACTTTGGATGTTTGGATTAAAGTTCGATTCAATGGCCATAACCGCCACTAATAAAACCGGGTCAAGATCAACTTCTTTAGCTACGACCATGGCGTGGGAGACATACTGGTTGATCGCATTCGGGTCAACTCGGTACTTATTAGCCATATAGTTAGCTACTTTTTGCTGCTCGGCAAGGCTAGACATCAAGCGAGCATCTTGTGCTGCAGGATCTATTTTTCCTGGTATTTGCTTTGCCAAAGGCCCAATTGAAGGAACAGGGGCACGCAATACTTCTGGACTGAGCAGGACATCTTTAGCTTGGCTTGCGTCAAGGTTGCTTTTACCCATAGATACAGGCTTCATTTTAGGAGCTTCATTGTCCATACTTTCGACATTGACATTTGCAAGTTCAAAACTTGGAGATATCGATTTTGCGAGTTCGGCACGAAGTGGCTCATTAACGGCTATCGCAACACCCATGAACACTCCAATGATTGCTGCGGAGTTACCTACTCTTGCCAATGTAGTTTTAAGGCCAGTTTGGTTTTGAGCGCGATACACTTTATAATCTGACTTCTGAGCATAAGTGCTTAGCTTTTTACGAGCGCCACCCAAGAGGTCCAAAGACTTCTTTTGCGTTTGTTCATAAAAGTTAATCAACTTTGTTTTCATCAATTCTTACCTGCTACTTTGTTTAGGAAAGTTAATCTTAGGGTAGTCTTTATATCTCGTCAAGAATATAGAACTGACTATTAATACCTAAAAGTTATTAAAAACTCAGTATTATTACTAGGTAATGACTTACTAGCCATTATTATTATTGAATTCAACACCGAAAAATGTTAGTAAGCACTAATTTTATTATGTGAAAAACCCCATTTTTTTGGCTTATTTGAGGAAGTTTTTACACTGTGAAACATAAAAACGCTGTTTTGCTTGTATGTTTCACAATATCTGTTTTATATGCCCACTTCTGCTCTAGCAGTTGATGTCCGCTCATGTTAAATTAACGGTTCTACTTAATAATTGAAAGTCTCTTAAGAGGCTATTTTCGGAGATCGTTTTATGAATGCACCAGAGCGTATGGCTTCACCATCTATTCCTTCACAACTGAAAAATCCTGCTTTGTTTCAAGAGCAAAGCTTTATTAACGGCATCTGGAAATCATCCCAAAGTGGCGAGACTTTTTCAGTCAACAATCCCGCAACCGGTGACATTATTGCCAAAGTAGCTAATATGCAAACACAAGATGCCTTAGCTGCTATCGACGCGGCTCAGGTAGCTTTTGCTTCTTGGAAGAATAAATTAGCAAAAGAGCGTTCTGCCATTATGCGCAAATGGTTCAATCTCATTGAAGCCAATGCGGATGATTTGGCCAAGCTAATGACAATTGAACAAGGCAAACCTTTAGCGGAAGCAAAAGGTGAGATTATGTACGGTAATTCATTTATCGAATGGTTTGCAGAAGAAGCCAAACGTGTTGCTGGGGCTGTTCCTTCTACGACATGGTCGGATAAACGTCTCGTAGTTCTCAAACAACCCATCGGTGTTTGCGTTGCTATTACGCCTTGGAATTTTCCAACTGCAATGATTACCCGTAAGGTAGCACCTGCAATTGCTGCTGGTTGCACTATCGTGATTAAACCTGCTGAACAAACACCTCTTTCAGCGCTAGCATTGGCAGTTCTTGCTAAAGAAGCTGGTATGCCTGACGGTGTTCTTAATATTATTACTGCCGATGCAGACCGTTCAATTGAAATTGGTAAAACCTTGTGCGCCTCAAAGTCTGTTGCACATTTATCCTTTACTGGCTCAACGCCTGTAGGTCGTATCTTGATGGCGCAGTGTGCACCCACGGTTAAAAAAGTAGCCCTGGAACTTGGTGGTCACGCTCCATTTATCGTTTTTGAAGATGCGGATGTGGACGCTGCAGTTTCTGGTGCGATCGCTTCAAAATACCGTAATGCGGGTCAAACGTGTGTTTGTACCAATCGCTTTTATGTCCACGAGAGTTTGCATGATGAATTTGTGGAGAAGCTTGCAAAAGCAGCATCTGCTTTGCCTGTGGGTAATGGATTAGATGCTGGCGTTAACCAAGGACCGTTGATTGATGAACAAGCGATTGAAAAAGTAGAGCGTCATATTTCTGATGCGGTAGCAAAAGGTGCTTCTATAAAGACAGGTGGTAAGAAACATACTTTGGGCGGACTTTTCTTTGAGCCAACTGTTCTTGCAAATGTTACCAATGACATGCAGATTATGACTGAGGAAACCTTTGGTCCAGTCTCAGCCGTGGTTCCGTTTAAAGATGAGGCTGATGTGATCGCTGCAGCTAATAATACTGAATTTGGCTTGGCTTCTTATTTCTATAGCCGTGATATTGGCCGTATCTGGAGAGTTGCTGAACAACTCGAATACGGCATGGTTGGTATAAATACTGGCCTATTCTCAAACGAAGTTGCGCCATTTGGTGGTGTAAAACAATCCGGCCTAGGTCGTGAGGGTAGCATTTGGGGAATGGACGAATATATAGAAATGAAATACCTCTGTATCGGTCTTTAATCCTCACACTTAAAAATGTTAGCTGTAGGTAACATTTTAAGAAAAAACTGAGTAAAAAGTTAGCTGTGGGTAACTTTTTACTCAGACTTTAGCAGTAAGTTATTGCACCTACCAAAACATATAGTTACTATTATTTATCTTTTAGATAATTTAATACGTGGGTAATATCCTGAATTTTATTTTGGACGAAATACTCAAATTGTGTATTCGACGCTATGCATATTTCAATATCTTCAACATTAGGTTTAGATTCAGTTATTCCCGTTAATATTTTTTCAATTTTGAACTGGCACATATTTATTACCTATTTAATTTCACGATTTAAGAAAATTTAATCTAATATCAATCTTACCCTTCAAAAGAATAGTTTTTTATGAAGTTCCTAAACAGTTTTTACCAACTACAATTATTAGAGTATTAAGATGGTTAAATCAGCTCTTTTGCCTCTCTGATTTTTTGTGCCGTAGCTGGTAAGCCATTTTTCTCAAGAGTTTGCGCATACATTTCAACTGTCTCTATCGGCTTTTTTCTTCTTGCACGCATCTCTTTGAAAGCCGCCATCACTGGAATACTTTCCAAGTCCCTCTGATGGATAATAAATTGATCCGGGTCAATTATTTCAATACCATAAAGTGACGTTATATTTAATGGGAAGTCATCTTTATTTTTAGTAACGATACAATCCGCATGGCCACAAATAGCTGCTGCCAAAACATGTCGATCATTTGGGTCAGGAAGGATTAATGAGCTCTCTAAGGAACTCCAAGATGCTTCTGGAATTTCCCAGTCGGGGATTACCTCTCTCATGCAGTCTTGGCGAATACCTAACCTACCTTTTAAATCAGGTCTATTTTCTTCGAGCGAACAAATCCATTCTTGCTCAATTTTTTTAGTCCATTTAGGGGCATAAAGTCCTTTTACTGCGATACTCATTAAGGCATCTGTAATCGTTACTGAATACAAAACGCATGCATCTAGCACAGCTGTATATTTTGCGTTACCTGCCATCTTAGTAATCTAATCCTAACTCCTTAGCATTTTCTACCAGACGGTCAAGCGCAGCATATTGTTTTGATTGCATTGAATTTTTATATTCAATTAGATCTTCCAAAAAGATTCTCCGATGAGTTCCAACCATACGATGCTGAAGTCTTCCAGAATCAATTTCTTTAATAATAAAAGGTCGAGAAACATTCATAAAGTGCGCCGCCTCAACTGTAGAAAATTCTCGCTTTGATGGCATTAACGTGATTGATCGCCCCTCACTCATAGCACCTAAAATTTGCCCAATCAACCTCAAAGACGTAGGTGGCAAGGCAACCTTTGGATGTTCACCAGTATCTGTTGTTAAAGTGATTTCTGCAGCTCTGGAGTGGTCGAGTGACTCCATAATGCACTTTTGTGCAATTCTCGCCATTTCAATGTCTTGATCGGAAATTTGCGGCGCTATAAATTGCCCATTTTTCTCTAACACGGTCATACTTTTCCCCCTTAAAATTTTAAAGGCGTAAACATGAAGCCTCTTTTAAAAGTCATTTTCGTATGATAACATTAAATGCATTAAATGCAATAAATGCAATAACTTAATTTCGTTAAGGGCATATTTTGTAGTTTAAAAAACTCAGTTACTACAAGCCTTTTTTAACAAAAACTAAATCCCACACACCATGACCGAGCTTTAATCCTCGGTTTTCAAACTTAGTGATTGGGCGATAACTAGGTCTTTGTGTATATCCCAAGACGACTGTTCCATCAACTAGGGTTTCATGACTTGTTGCAGTATTTTGTAATTGCGACTCCCCACTTAATACCGCCAACATTTGCTGAGCATATTCCTCCCAATCAGTAGCTAAATGAATATATGCCCCCATTTTTAGTTTTTTACAGAGTTTAGAAATAAACTCACTCTGAACTAATCGTCTTTTATTGTGCTTTTTTTTGTGCCAAGGATCTGGGAAAAAGATATGTACACCGTCTAATACCCCATCGGCAATCATATTCTCAAGGACATCTACTGCATCATGACGAATGATACGAATGTTCTCAATTTTTTCTTCACCAATTTTTTTGAGTAGTGCACCAACGCCTGGTTCATGGACCTCGAGTGCCAAAAAGTCATCACCATTTCTCAGTTTGGCAATATGCGCTGTTGTTTCTCCCATGCCAAATCCTATCTCTAGGATTTTAGGTCGCACACGATCTGATCTTGAAAATACATTCTCCCAGCGCAAGAGTTCTGGCGTGTACGGAATCAGATATTTGGGGCCTTGTTCATCAATAGCACGTTGTTGACCCTGCGTCGTGCGTCCCGCACGCATCACAAACGATTTGATGCGTCGCGGGTTATGGTTTTTTTCTTCAGAGTCTTCAATGGAATCAAGCATCACTATTTTCATGCACCCCAGTTAATCCATCCAAGAACTGAAGTCAAAATGACCATCACACCAAAAGCAATTCGGTAATACGCAAATGGCTTGAAATTATGATGGCTCACATAGCCTATCAGCCATTTAACGCAAAAAAAGGCTGAGATAAATGAGGCTATAAAACCCACTGCGAGGACAGGGCCAAAACCTGCAAGATCTAAAAGGCTTGTGTCATGGCGGAGTTTAAAGAGCTCATACACGGTAGCTCCAGCAATAACAGGTATGGCTAAGAAAAACGAAAACTCTGTCGCTACCTGGCGAGGAAGCCCAAATAACATCCCGCCAATAATTGTCGCGCCTGATCGTGATGTACCTGGAATGAGAGCGGCACATTGCGCAAGTCCTACTTTAATCGCATCTTTCATACTTAAATCTTCTATATGCTCGATGCTCGACAGTACAACTTTACGACTGCTGTGTTTTGCTTTCTCTAAATGCTCAGCCCACAGAATAATAAATCCACCCACAATAAAAGCAGTAGCTACTGGGATGGGTGCAAATAAATGCGCTTTAATATATTTGCCAAGTAAAAGAGCTAAAACAATCGCTGGAATAGAAGCCACGATGACATTCATCGCAAAGCGATTGGAGAGTGGACGTCTGCCTAGGCCTGCAATCACATCAATTATTTTTTTACGAAACTCCCAACATACCGCCAAAATTGCGCCTAATTGGATGATGACTTCAAAAGCCTTCCCTCTCTCATCATTAAATTGTAAGAGATGCCCTGCAAGGATTAAATGCCCTGTACTTGAAATGGGCAAGAACTCTGTTAAACCTTCTACCACTCCTAATATGACTGCTTTTATGAGTAATGCAATATCCATTTATAGCCCTAACTGAAGTATTAATTAAAAGATATTGGAATCCTAAATTATCGTTATATCTCTTTACGGATGCCCAACTGAACAACAATCACTAATAACTGTTGATCCTGGATCTCACAAATGATTCGATAATCTCCAACACGGTAGCGCCAATATGCACCAAGTGCCGATCCAGTTAAACCTTTACCAATATCTCGCGGATGATCGCTACTAGCTATTCGATCATCCATGAAATCCAATATGCGATGTGCAGATTGTCGATCAAGTTTTTTCAGTTGTTTTCTGGCAGAATCAGTATATTTAATTATCCAGGCCAAGCTCGCCCCTTAACTCACTCGAAGAATACAAAGCTTCCTCCCCTTTGCGAACCCTCTCCATAGTGGCTGCTGCTAGATAAAAATCCTCTAAATCTTCTAATCCTTGAACAATGAGTTCTCGAAGATAGTAAGCCTTGGACCTTCCTGTAGAGGCGGCTAAATGATC
>Ga0114960_10001485_pt1 | contig 18742 bp, 27 predicted proteins | sample C_130625_MF_Meta_FD_92637 | JGI IMG/M metagenome (GOLD analysis project Ga0114960, IMG submission 92637) | Freshwater microbial communities from Lake Croche, Canada to study carbon cycling - C_130625_MF_MetaG | ecosystem: Environmental > Aquatic > Freshwater > Lake | place: Lake Croche, Canada... | reverse complement strand
CAATCTGATGCTGCACAAGCAAGAGCAGCAATTAGATCAGAATCTATTTTAGGGATACAACAACTTAAAGAAACACTCAACAATAGAATTGATTCTATTGACAAATCATCAGCACTTAGTAGAGCAGATTTAGACAAACGTATTACACTATTAGAAAAGGGATTAAAGAATTAACGACAAACTCTCAATCCATTAGAAAAATCCCAGCCACCAGATGATTTACCATCAGCATAACAGGAACCGCTAGATTGTTTAGCGGTTCCTTCCCATATTACACGATCTTGACTTGAATCTCTAGACCAGCCATTATTCTTATCCCAAACAAATCCAGGAACAATTTGACGACCAACATTACCAATAACCTGCCAAACGCTATTGTTTAATTGTATTTCTGTAACAGATCCAGTTTTAACATCACAACCTGACGAACGAGCCCAAACTCTACCAGTCCAATCAGGAGCGGCTGTTTGACAACCAAACGCTGGTGATGAAATAATTAAAAACAATAAAAAATATCGCATTGATATTACTCCTAAAAAAAGTCATAATATCAATTCATGTAATTAATTATATATTCGCATTTTATATTTATTTACTTCCACTTTACTATTTCAAACGTACCATCATGGTTCTCAACCAATGCAGTGCAGGACTCTACCCAGTCACCACAATTCATATATCTAATGCCGCAAATATCACGAATATTAGCGTGGTGAATATGACCGCAAATAATACCATCTAGCTTTTTACCTTTCACATAATTGCATAATGTTTCTTCATAGTTACCAATGAAGTTGACTGATTCTTTTACTGTGTTCTTAAGATATGCTGATAAAGACCAGTACTTCATACCAAATACGGTTCTGACTTTATTAATGAAACGACTCATATTAATGCTAAGATCATAAGCCCATCCACCAAGATGTGCAAGCCATTCAGCGTTTCTAATTACCACATCAAACTGATCACCGTGAGTAACAAGGTATAACCTATTATCGACTCCCACATGTATGGCTTCCCTAACCATAATAATATGACCGAATTCGTTATCGCAATAGTTACGCATAACGTCATCATGGTTTCCTGGGATATATACAACCTCTGTGCCCTTTCTAGCGCGCCGCAAAAGCTTTTGAATTACGTCATTATGAAATTGTGACCATATCATCTTCTTTGACATAGACCAACAATCAACAATATCACCTACTAGATATATTTTCTCACACTCAAATGTTTTCATAAACTCAAGCAGCTGGTCCGCTTGACTCATTTTTGTGCCTAAATGTAAATCTGAGATGAATACTGTTCTATATGACTTCATTTAAGTATCCCATGCTCTTGGATTATCTTTTCTAGAAATAAATTCTCTTGCATGGTCGACGTCAGAACTTTTAGCTCTAATAGTATGACCTCGCTCAGCATCTGTCATATGTTTGTATGGGTCATTATTAGTTTCTGGTTTTTTACCACCATATTTACTTTTTGCGTATTTATGTTTTTCACTTCCGCCAGTAACATATCTAATATGATGATATGCATCTTTGACTTTGGTAACTAAACCTTCTTCAATAAACTGTTTAAATGTTTTCATCTATAATCCTTGTAATCATTCGTTGTTGATTTATTTTTGAACGTCACAGAAAAATAATTAGTCAAATACATCCATGTAGTGGAAATAATACCTTGTTCTTCAAGTCTTCTTGGTGAAGTTGTTGTTACCATATACATATTGAATTCTATTTTACCAAGATGTTGGATACGTTTTGCTGTCATAGTATCTTCACCATAGAAAGCAATGTTTAAATCATATCCACCAACCTTATCTAAGGCTGATTTTTTAATCATAGCGTTTCCACCTTGAAGAAAAACTCCGATATAATCATTACTTAGTTTAGCAATTAGGTAATACAATTTCGTCATTACCCGTAAACCTAAACCAGCGCCTTCATATTTAAGAGGACCAGTTACAGCAACAGTATTATCATTCGATATTCTACTCAATGCTTCCCAAATCCAACCTTCAGTTATTTTTGAATCTGCATCAATGTTAGCAATCAAAAAGCCCTTAGCAGCTTCATAACCAGCTTGTCTCGCAAACACAACACCTTTACGAGGTTCTTTGATAACAATTGCAAGTTCTGATTCTGCAATTTCAACAGTCTTATCAGTACAGTTATTATCAACTACGATAATTTCATATGGTACATACCATACATGTTTTCTAATTGAACGAATGCAATCTTTAATATGCGCTTCTTCATTGTAGCATGGTATAACGAATGAAATCATTTTGTTGTTCCTGGTTTATTAATTTCTTTTTTATTTTTATCATACCAAAATTGACTACTTGCTCGTAACTTTTCAGCACTCACTCTCATGTGTTCTACAAGAGCAATAGCCATAGTAGCCTGGGATTTCCTCCAGGCTTTATCTTCTTGATCGATCATATTTTCTATAAGTTCAATAGCAAGGTCTGCGTAAGGACAAACATGCTCTGGAACTACAGGTTTCTTAATCATAGGTCAAGTGCATCCTTAAGAGATGGAAATGCTTCTGTAATTTGATACCAAGCATCGATAGCAATCTCACGATGCTCTTTCTGTGTTTCAATACCAGATCTTAGTTGGCAATAATGAATCCAAGAGCGAAGACTGCCAGCCATATACATGCGGCTAAGAATAAGTCCTTCAGGTAGAACTGCACGTGCTTGCTCCTTTGCTATACCGTGATCGATAGCGAATTTGTATGCGATTCTTGATGCTTCGATAACTTCTGCTTGGACTTGTTTCCAATCGGAATCGAGTTGTACATCGGAAGTTTCGACGGAATTTTGTCGATTGGATAGATCTTGTAGACGGGCTTCACGAACGGTAAACCCCATATCTTTGGTGGGATCTGCATAGCGTTGACTAAACTCCTGAAAGGTAAAGGAACGGTGACGAAGGATCTGACGACCGATGTCACGAGTGGTATTGATCTCCATAACCACATGTACCATCTCAAATGGCGACCAGTGCTTATGCTTTGCTAGATAACGAAGCAGCTTTGGTGCGGTTAGTGTGTTGTTTTGATTAGATGGATTAGATACACGAGCAACATAGGCAATGAACTCATCAACAGTCAGCATTTTACCGACATGAGAACCGTCTTCAAATGTACTAATAGTTGGTTGTGTAACAGCAATAATTCTAGCGGACATCAATCAACCTTCCATTAATAATATCGATAACTTCATTCAAACCTTGTTCAACCTGCCACGTATCACCACGGATACCATAGACACAGGTTACCAAACTACCAGCATCTGTCGGTAGCTCAAATACAGAAACAATATGTTCTGTCATGAGATAAATCGGCATACCCTTTAACTGGTCATTACAATTTGTCAACTTAACTAGCATACTTTTGTTCCACTTCTTTGATTAGCATAAAAGACATATTATGTAGTGAGCAGATATACTCTGCCATTACAATATCATCGAGTTCACAAATAACTTGCTTACGCTCATCATGAACGATAATTCTATCACCATCATCCCAGGTAATAAACCAACGGGACTTTTCCATCTTAGTACGTTCTTTAAACATCTTCAAATGACGAAGATTGTAAAACAAATCAGAGTTAGCTTTTTCCATAATCATATCGCTTGTCTCTCTATAATGATAGTCTACATCAGGTACATCTGGTTCACGACTCTCAGCTAGAAACTTTTTTGATATATACCCAGCCATTACTTCCATCCTCTCAAGTGATCTAGCAAATTGCTGTCATGTTCCATTATTAAATCTATATCTTTTTGTAGTTGATCGACTTGTGTTTGTAGATCTTTGATAGTAGCGTCATAAAGTTTTTCAGCACCACACGTTACACAAACTTCCTCACGAACAAATTCTACATTACAAATTTTACAATTCCAATTCATTTCAACACACTATCCCTATATTCTTCAAACGTTTCATATTTGCGCATAGTTGGCCACGATTTTTCCCAATTAGATCTAAGTAGCTCTTCGATTAGAACTTCATTATCAGCAATAGTCTGTTTCATTTCCATAATACCACCAGGACCAGACTTAAGCTTTTCAATCAAATCTTTACGAATGAGACATTGAGCACGAAGCATATGAATCTCTTCTTCTTGTTTTTCAACAATTGTATGGAGATCATCATACCCAGGCATCTTAGAACGCAAATCAATAATTGTTAACATAGCATCAACCATCGTTTTGTTGGTTATGCCATACTCACGTTCCCACCCAAGTATCAGCTTATCGATACGTTGTACAATATCGTCTTCTATCACGTTTTACTCCATTTCGTAAGAGCCATCTTCGCAGCGAGGTCTCTATATGTATTTGACTTGATTATAAACTGAATGAACTCAGAAGTCAAGCCCGCAAGCACCATATCATTAATATCTTTGTGTTCCAGATTATCTGGCCAGATACATACAGAGTATCCCTGCATAATAGCCTTGTCTAGCTTTTTGATTGTGTCTTTACTTCTTGGCTCGTTATCGTAAACAATGACCAAATTTTGTTTATCATTGAACGCTCCAATAGCACTAACCAAGTCACCACCCGCAGTTGCAATCGAGTTCGGAACGAACATGGAGTCGATTGGTCCTTCAAAAACGTAGGTTGTTTTATCAAAATTGACACTATCCAAACCATACACTTTAGGAACTGAATCATCAAGAATAATCGTAATATATTTAACTTTGGAGTTACCCAATGCGCGACCTTGGTAAGCATGTAACCTCTTTTCTTTATCAAAGAACGGTATAAGAAGACGTGTTTCGTCCCTTTCAATCGATTCCTCATCAAACTTATTAGGAATCAAATTGTTGGTGAACTGTTTAAAATTAGGACAGCTGAAAAGTTTGGCATGATATGGGTTAGGGATCTTACGAGCATCAACCAGCTTCTTTACTCTATGATCAGGCGATAATTGACTTACCTTCTTCAATCCTTTGAGAGGACCACTCTTCATAAACACAGGCTTCTTCATCTTATCAACGAATGCTTCATAGTCGATTTGTTCAGGCGTTTTCTTATCCTGCAGCCTCTCCATTTGCATCTCGTTATAAACGTTCTGGTCTATTGCCTTGATAAAATTAGGAACAGACATGGTCGCATTGCAGTTATGGCAATGGAACAGCATGTTTCCCTGCTTCTCGTAGATATAGGCTCGAGCCTTATGAGTATGTGTTTGGGAGTCTCCGCATATGGGGCAGCGGAAGTTATATAAACCAGATCCCTTACGCTTAAACTTTTCCAAGCGACTAGAGATTAATCCAATGTATTTGTGCTGTAACCAATCCATGCTTATCCCTTTATTACAACACTATTATACTGTGTTTTAGGGAAAAGTCAAAGGATTATTTGAAGTAATGGACTAAATTTGTTAGTACCCAAGTAAGGACCATGCCACCGCCGAGGGCCATCCATATAAACTTTTCTAATTGATTAATTTTACTAGAAAGAATATTATGTTGTTCTGTCGATTCTGCTCTTAATTTTGTTATTTCTGCAAATATACCATTATCTTGATCTCTCATAGTATTATATACATCATTGATTTTATCATCCATTAATTCTCTACGCTTTTCAAATTTCAAATCTAAATTAATTGTTTCTTTTTCTTGTTGAATTATACGTTGTTCGTGTACTGCCATAATGGCTTTAAGATCAGCCGAAACAGATGTTAATTTCTCGATTGCTGCCTCGATACGATCAGTTTGCGGGGGCATTGCGTCTTAGTATGTTTTTGAGTTTCTTTGGGCCACGAATTTTAAGCATAGGATCATAAGTCTGAATAGGTCCAGAAGCAGAGCTAGATGCTCCCATAGCATTGGCAGGAACAGCTGAAACCATACCATCTTCACTCATAGGACCATACTTAAAAGTATTAGGATATTTCGTATTATATAAACGCATAATTCTACCAGCTATAGCATTTGCCATGTCTTCTCTTTCCTGAGATGTGCCTTTATTACCGTTTTTAAAATGTACCATTTCATGAGCAAGTGTTCTCATAACATCACCAGGATGACGGTCAATGGTTCTTACAACAATTTCATTATCAATAGAATGACCGAATGTACGTTTACTGTCTTCTGCATGCCCCACTAAACGAATTTTGGGCATCTTTGTGAGCTTCAAATGCTTTGCAGCAAAAGAAATAAAGTGTTGAATTTGTCCGGCGGACTTATCCATTAATAGTTTTCCTCAACCTTGAAACTATGACAGAGTCCATATCTATCATATCAGTATCGATTACTTGCTCTTCACCAACGTTCATAATTTTATCTGGTAGTATATTTAATAGAATTAAAAAAGGCTTTATGTACTTCATCTGAGTTTTAAGTTTCAGATATAGTATTTTACATAAAGCCTCTGGTCCGAAACAATTGTTTAAAATAATGATATGATTTAATATCAACCGTTCTTTTAAATCACCACCTTCAGTATACCGTGTAATCAATTTTTTAATGTACTTGAGTCTATTCATGTCTTCAATAAATTCCTCGGTAGAGGCATATTGAAAGTTTCCATAATTATGTGCACAATATAATAAAAAGTTCTTATCAGTCAATTTGTCATTCATTATTTAAGTTGTTTCATAAATTCCCGAAATATCAAAGTGTGAATTATTACCAGTTGCCCAGCCTATAGGAGTAGTATTAGTCCAAGGAATATCTGATGCTGAACTGTTATAGTATATTTTCATTAATGTAGTATTAGAAGCTATATCAAGAACACCACCCATATTATAAACAACTGCAGTGTTAGGATTGTGTAAAGTAGAATTTCTGATAGATATAGTTTCTGCTGCTGGGAAAGGAAGTGTCATTTGATATTGTCCACCACCATCAGCATAAGAAGAATTGCCAAATTGAACATAGGTTCTAAAATAACAGAGCTTACCAAATTTGGTATAGCTGCCAGTTTGTGTTGAAACTGAAACTACGTTACCAGTGTTTGTACAAAAATTAGGAACAAATGATGCAGTGGTTGGTGCATAAGATAAACTAGAAGCTAGATTAGCAACAGTAATAGTTTTTAAAGCAGCATTAGTAGAAGGGTTGCTCAAAAGAACAACCCTGTCTGTGTTTGCCGCACTTGTAGCTATTGTAAGCTGCGAGACCTTTTTACTTTGGTCAGTCATTCTATAATCCTAATATTAAGCGTCGTGAACTACGTTATCGTCAGATGCATCAGCAACGTTAGCAGGTGTACCATAAGCAGCTGTCTGAGCGCCAAGTGAACCCATGGCTACAAGTACTTCATACTGTACACGACCAGCACGTCCACCAGTTCCTTCAGTACGAAGAACCCAACCAGCATGTGCAACGCCACCAAATTTAGCACCAGAAGGTTCTAGAACACCAGTTGCTGTATCACCCTGAATGGTATGACCAGTTTCAGCTGTTGCAGCAGTTCTTGCTTCAGTCAAGTCGACATTAGCACCGCCCTGTGTTGTAGAAACAGTAATACCAGTTGTATTAGCAAAAGCCACATAGTAATACGCATTACCTGTTAAACCACCAATTGCAGTGTTACCAGTTGCAACAGTATAGTAAAAGCGATCATTAGCTTGCCAAAACGAATTTGCTGTTGTAATTTTAATGAAATCAGTTGCAGCAACAACGCCATTTGTATTAGCAACAAGCGTATTAGAAGCTGGAGCTGGGAAAGAAAGAGCTACCTTACCTGTGATACCAGTTATTATTACGTTACTGGTAATGGCAGTAACACGACCCAAAGTCACAGTTGAGTTTGCAGCCAATGCATTTGATGAACCATTAGAAAATGTCAATGTAACAACAGCATTTGCACCATAACCTGAACCAGAGTTAGTTACGCGATAGATACCGTTTGAAGTACCAGTTGCAACTGTCATTTCAGTAGCTGCGCCACCGGTGTCGTTTGCACCAACGCCAAACACACCAACTGCCTGACCTTGACGGAAAGCATTGATTGTAGTATTACCAAACATAGTAGCGTCGATAGCTGCACGAGAACCTGTAGCAGCTGTGTTACCAGAGTGAGAATTTGTTCCATCTCTTGGTGTAAGAGCAATTGTTGAAATATTTGAAGTGCCACCACCATTTACAAGCGCCCAAGTACCGATTGGTGCGCCATTTGAAGTTTCTTTATTAGTAGTGCTGTTAGCTGTAACAGCCTGATCGTTTCTACCCCATTGTGCCATTAGATTTTTCCTCCTAGAGAATTTATTATATTTATATTAATTTGAATCTATCGATATCATATCAGATAGATATGATGATTTCTTGTTATAAAGCTTTTCTAAGCTTTCATCTTTAACAATAACATATTTTTCTGTGGTAATTATAATAGCATCTTTGTGCTTAAAATCTGTTTCAGGGGTAGAAGGGGGATTGAGATCCCCCTCAGTATTGTCAGTCATTATTTACTACCACCTACACGTGAACTACCACCAAGAGAAACCTTAACACCATTACCTTTTGCATTTGATTTTGCAATAGCTGTGTTATCTAAAGTAACAGCCTTAGATGTTGGTGCAGAACTTCTTTCATCGCCGAAATGTTTGCCAAGGAATGATGAGTATTCTTTTTCCTTAGCAGCTGGCTTTTCTGTATTATGGTATCTATCATAGAAACCATGTAGTTCTGAGCGGTGAATTTTCTTAGTTACAGGTGCATCTAGTGAAGATGCTGGATGTGTAATTGACTTGAATCCATGTTCATCTTCATGACCATGACGGATCTGATCTAGAACATGAGGAACACCCTTAGAACCTTCATCCGGTTCCGCATCGGCTGCAGCTGCTCTGTTTCCCTGAAGGTCAGTTGCCTTCTTCTTATATGAACCACGCTTCTGACCAGCCTTAACGCCACGTGCAGCCATTTCATTAATATACTCATCAGTAAGATCAGCTGAATCAACAGTATCACCGATACCCTTTTCCTTGCCCTTCTGGTCCTTACGAGCAATAACTGCTTCGAAGTGCGCTAGTTCTGCTTCTGAGAAAGCAAATTCTTCTTCCATTTCACCATGTTTGTCACGATCTGCACGGTAGGCTTTCATCTTTTCAGATTTCTTACCGGAACGAAGCTTTCTGAAGTCGTCGGCATCGATCTTACCATTCTTATTGGCATCAATCTTGTCTTGATCACCTTTTAGTTCTTCTTCCATCTTGCCAGCCTTCTTGGCAGCAGCAATCTTAGAACCAAGGTATTCATCCTTTCCAGACTCAACCTTACCATCGCCATCCCAATCCTTTTTGGCTTTCTTGGCAGCTTCGAAGATGTTAGAATGTTCTGTTGCTTGTAGTTTTAGGAATGCATTAATAAGTGTTGATTCTGACATCTTCTTGTCCTTTTTAGTTGGTCCTGATTCTGATTCTAAACCTGGTTTTGGGGCTTTAAATTCTGGTGCAACAAACGATGTATTTCGCTCTTTTGGTGGTACAACTTCCGGAGTTGGTTTCTCATCGCCCAATCTTCCATATTTACCACTATCGTTTCCACCACCCGCATCAGATCTTGCTGCAGATCTTGCTGGTCCTACAGCAGGTAGTATATCTTTTGTTTTTGTTGGTTCAAAAGGTTTTTTATTCATAGGATCGTAATCTGCTTGTGCAAAACTTGGTTTAACTCCTCCTACTGGATTTGTAGCGCCTTTCCAACCATTAACATCAAAAGCTGTTGGCTTATCAACAGGTGTAGCTTTTTTAGGAATTGCAGCTGCTGCAGCAAATGCTCCTGTTTCACCCGAAGCATCAGGAGTCGGTTCAGGTCTACGCATTGGAGATGGTGGCGGAACTGGTTTTGGCGCTGGAGCAGGAGCTGGTCTAGCAGCCTGTGCTTGTTGTGCTTGACGCATACGCTGATCGGCAGCAAAGAAATTAGCAGCTGTATCTTCACTAGAACCAGAAGCAGCAAACCCGTATGGATTGCTACCACCAGCTGGCGCAGGAGCTACTGGCGCTGGGCGTGGAGCAGGAGCTGCTGTATTAGGACGAGGAATTTGAGATGCTGAGCCATAACCATAACTTTGAGGGCGTGAAAGGTTAGAAGCAAGAGCAGTTAGATCAGCAGCCTGATTCAATTCAGCGCTTGGTGAATATGTTGCTGGTCTGCGTAGAGGCATAGGACTACGTACTACTCTGCCCATTAATTCATTAATTGTTTCTTTGCTCATGTTTTCCTCTAATTAACTTTCGTTATCGTATTTATGATTAAGCTTTGGTTCAAAATCAACCATTGGATTTGGACCGCTTTCTTTTTCTTCTTTTTTCTTTTTGATAACAGACTTAACAACAACTGCTAGGCGACTTGTGTTTGTTTCTTCTTTAAATGTTCTATGTTTACGAGCCTGACTAATAGATGTATTAACTTGATTTGGATCATTTGCGTTTGAATTTGATGATCCAGATGCACCAGATGCACCAGAACCGGAACCACCAAGTAATGCAGCAGCGCCAACTGCAAGTTTACCCAAACCTTTTGTTAAAGTGTTTTTAGCAACAGCCTTAGTAGCGCCACCAACAGCAGCTTTTTCGCCAGCTTTAACAGCACCACCAACAGCAGCTTTTTCGCCAGCATTAACAGCTGTCTTTTCAGCACCACCAACAGCAGCTTTTTCGCCAGCATTAACAGCTGTCTTTTCAGCAGCGCCAATGCCTGCTTTTTCAAGCCCTTTGGTTACTAAATTTGAACCAAGTTTCAATCCACCTTTAACTAAAGCTGAACCGCCTTTTAATGCACCACCTACTGCTGTTCCTAATACAGGAACAGCCAACGCAGCATCAGCCACTGCACTTACACCAGTATCTAAACCATGTAAAGCAGCTGTTCCATAATCGCCTTTTTCCCAAGATTGTTTTGTTCTTTCAGCTGCTCTTGCCACGCCTACTCCAGGCACAAAATCTTTAAGCTTGCCACCCAATGTTTTATTTTCTAAATCACCATATACAAAATCATCTTTCTTTTTGTCATCACCATCTTCTTTTTCTAATTTCTTGGCTTCAGTCACTGTATTTTTCATAGTTGCACTATCCTGCTGTTTCTGTGATCTTCTATGACCAGCAGTTTTAACAGCAGCCTGAGTTACACCAGGAGCAATATGAACAGGTGTAGTATAATCATTACCTTGGAACTTAGCATTGTTACCGATAATGGTCATACTCTCTGATATTTCTTTTGTATGTTCTTTAAGCTTCTTGATATCACGCGAGTCCATATAATCAGCAACTGTATCAAGATAGTCAGCGCCCTTAGTAATCTTTGACTGCACCCAAGCCTCTAGTTCGCCTTCGCCATCAAGATGAGCCATAAGACGTTTAGCCGCATCAATAGCAGTGCGAAGTTCATTACGAGCCATTTCGAACTCGAAGTCTTCATTTACTTTTTTATAGTTCTGATCTCTTACAGCGTTTCTAATAGCATGTTCGAGGCTTGTGTACTTTGTCATCTAATTAACCTTTAATGATTGAACGCAATTGCCAGCCATGTTTCTCATGGGCATCGATGCGGTCTTGTAGGAAATTGGCCAATCCCATCTTCTTATTTTGTTCGGCAAGTTCCTGAGCTTTAGTCAACTGCTGAATGATATCAGAATTATCAACAGTCAACTTATTAAACATTGATGCAGCAGCAGGAATATTAATTTCATCCTTAACAATAGATAGTTCTTTATAGCGTAGAAAAGAAGCAGGTGCATATGCTCCTAATGTACGAAGGTGTTCCGCAATAGGATCAACTGCACCAAATACTTCTTCACAAAGGTTTCCAAGAAATTCATGGTACTGTGGAAAGTTTGGACCTTCCACATTCCAATGGAAACCATGAGTCTTTAAATAAAAAGCAAAGGTACTCGCAAGAGTTACCTTCATTTCTTGAATAAGTTCATCCATCTTACTTTACCTTTGGCTTTCTGCCCTTTTTTACTTTTTCTACTACTTCTTCAACTTCTTCGACAACAGTGTCAACAGCTTCTTCAACAACAGTAAAGGTTTCTTCAACCTTTTCTTCTACTGTTTCCTGAACAACTGCAACTACTTCTTCGACCTTAGTTTCTACAGCAGTAGCAGCTGCAACAGCAGCGCCAGTTGCCATACCACCAATTGCACCGACAGCCATATCCATGCCTACCTTTGCATCTTCGGCATCAACCTTGCCGTCATTGTTAACGTCAGCTGCTACGCCAACCTTCTTATAGATATACCATACTACTAAACCAAGAAAACCTAAACCAATTAAAACGTCCATTTCATTTCTCCTTATAATGAATCATTAGTTATTTATTTTTTTGAATGTTAAATTTACCACCCTGATTACTATGAACCTGCTGTGATAAAGTTCCTCTTAGGTGTTGTTGTACACTACCAAAACCATCTCCTGCTTTTGTTGGCTTTTCAATGCCATCAGGAGTATACTTTTCAGCATGTCTCTTTCTACTTAGAAAATCTGCAGGCTGTTGTGTTGCAGGATGTTTCTCACCCTTTTCAGCCATATCTATTTCTATTTTTGCTTTATTGTCGGCCAAATCTTTTCTAAACTTTGATAGCTTATCAGAATCACTAGCAGCTTCTTCTTTTACTATTTTTTTAATAGTTTTTAATGTGGATGGTTTATGCGCAAGTTGTTGACCAGGTGTCTTATCGGCATAAGTTTTTGCGCCTCTATAAGTTCCATCCATTCTTGCTAATGGGTTATTTGGATCGTTTGATTTTGGATCTGATCCTGTATATTCTTCATTCTGTGAGTTTTTAAGATCCGCTGCACTTGGTGCGCCTTTTGATCCTGGCTTACGCATATGTTCGCCAGAGCCATGCTTAATACGTTCTTGCTTAGCATGGATATTATCCCATAATCCACGCTTTTCTTCTAACTCTGTTTCTTCGCAGTTCCATTTACGCAATGCTAATGCCTTACGAGTTGGCTCGCCATTAGGCTTCTTCATTGGACCTTCAACACCACCCATACGAGCACAGAATGATTTACGACGCCCAGCCGCTTTACTACCAGCTTTTAATTTTGATGGAGGAGTAGTAACTGGCGCCTTTAAATGACCGCCTGTTTGATTATTATAATGATCACGACCTTTTTGAGTCAAGCCACCAGTTGGGTTCTTATAACCTTTGGAATCTTCTTCAACATAATCTTCTGCTAAATCTGTGCGTCTAACGTTACTTGCTGCAATTATATGCATTTTAGCCAAATCAGGATCAGTTGATGTTGGGTGTTTTCTTACAGGTGTGAGTTTTAAATGTGGATTACGATCTTTTAAATTTTTAGCATGTTTTTCTGCAGAAGCTTCAGAAGTAAACACATGAGCTTTGTTTTTTTTAGAACCTACAGCATATCCCCATGTATCATGATGAATGATTTTTCTATGTGGAGTTATAAATGCTTCCATTAAATCATCATCTAAATCTGCTGCGAAACCACCAGCAATAAATGAGTTGACACGATCAAATGCAAACTGCTCTGGAGTTTGATTAAATGATTCGTTCCAAATAGAATACCCACGGTAATATACTGTTTCCAGTACATTAGTGGGGATACCTGATTTTTGGGATTTTTTATATAAAGATAACTTAGCTTCGTTAGTGAGAGCTATAGCAGACCCATCAAGTTGTTCTACAACTACTAGCTGAGGATCAAATTTTTTAAATCGTTTTACCATTGGAGTTTCCCTTTAGGCTTATCCAAGAACATCGAGCAGGTCTGCCATAGCCTATACTGCACTAACATTCTTATTTAGCTTTTCTGAATTCTTTAAACTTAATTCTTTTTGGACCGCTCTCTGTTGGCGCTCCACGTGCACTCAAGTCAGCCATTGAAGCAGCATTACCTTCATTAGGCACATATCCTGTTTCTTCTTTAATCGCTGTTTTCTGCTGTTCTCTGTCTCTTTTAGATTTATAGTATTCCTGCTTCATTGCCTCTATCTGTGCTTCTTTTGCAGGAGTAAAGTGCTCAGGAAATTTGGCTCTCATATAATCGAGAGTTTTGTCCTTCATTTTTTGATCTTCGGTATGATCGTTATCTATTAATTGAGAACCTGGCTCATAGATAGTTCTAACATATCTATCTGCAACTCTACTCTGTTGTTCTGGATTTAAATGTTTCTTCATGCTATCAAGCACACCATGATATGAACCAAAAGTTTTCATATCCTCAGGAGTCGGTGATTTGCCGAACATTTTACCATAAATTGATGGCAGACTTGTATCGTACTGGCTTTCCTTCGGTGTCATTTCTCTATAGATTGTGTCGCCATTTTCCTGACCAATTTGAGCATGAGAAGGTCTCATACCTCTATCAACAGAAAAAGAATAGTTAGGTATAAACTTTCTAGTATCACCCTTTTTATTTCTCACAACACCATCAGCGCCTTGTGCTGCAGTTACTGATCTTAATAGAAGTTTATGGAAAGCTCCCTTTACACCAGACTTAACGTCTCCCCAATCAGATCCATGGGCGAACTGATTCCATTCACTTGGTCTACCGTTTTCATAAGTTGCAGGTTCCATATCTATTTGCTGAACTCTGCCATCGTCATGTCGAAACAAACCTAAGTTCTGGGTTCCTGATTTTTTACCACCAACGAAGGTATACTTACCATATCTTTTGCCAGGCTTTAGCTGATCAGCAAGTGTGCCTGTATGCTCTTCTGGTATAGCAATATCAACGTCACCAACCTTTGGTTTAAATTGTGCGAATTCTTTATGTGATATTTTAGGATCCATAAATGCGTTTGATGAACCCATAAAAGCGGATCTATCATTTAATGCTTCGTGGTTTGGGCCAAATATATGATTGCCTGTTTTCTGGGCGTGTTCATCACTCATTTGACTCAAAGCATCATGTAGATCACCCTGTCTTTCTTTTCTTGAAACAGCCTGTGGGTGAGCTGGATCCATATGCATAGGATCAGCACCAACTAATTGGCCATGAGCATCAGGCAACTGTAGATTGCCACCTTCGATTAGATAAAAGTTTTTAAAATTTAATATCATGGAGTTTTTCTCAACTTTGCTGTAATGCCTTTACTTTCGCCTTTTTGTAATTTAACAAAAGCGCCTTCTGGTTCTGTTTCAACACCATCAACTGAATGAGAAAATTCACTATTTTTATGTAGAGGATTCATTAGAGCATTCTTTGCATTTTTAAGATGTGTCTGAAACTCTAAAGCTTTCTCAAAATGATTTCTATTTCTCAATACCGTTTCTGCCATTGACGAGTGTTCTTTGTTCTTTTTCAAAGAGTCAAGATATGTATCAACATTACCCTGTAATCCTTTTGAACTTAAATCTTCGATATGAGCTGCTAATTTTGATCCGTGTTTGCCCATTTCATCAAATGCTTCTGGCTTGATTTTACTATAAGCCATTTCAGCTTCTCTTTTATGGTTTAGGAATTCTCTTTGATCTTCTGGCGAATAGTTCTTTGGATTAACTTTAACCTCTGGATCAATTACATGAACGTCAGGATGCTTATTGAACTTGCTTTTTGTCTTATCATCTAACGGCTCGAATCCTTTTCCATTATGCATAGACTCTAATGAAATTGCAACCTGAGAAGCTTTTAATGACTTGCCAGTTCCACTATTTGTAGGAACTGAATAAGTTCTATTACCAGCTACAATATTCTGCTGATTCTTATAACTTTGAACTTGGTCTTTGGTAAACATCTTACCATCATACATACCAGGCGATTCAGGAGTTATTTTAGATAAATGATCATAAGCCTGTTTCAACTTGTCGATAGTATGCCCGTAACCTTTATGGTTTCTTTCAATATCATCGTGTGAATAATTTGGAACGTTAGGATCAGAACTAACGAAAAAGTTATTCTTCTTATCTCTACCAAAAGAAACAGGTTCGCCATTATATTTCATTAACATCTTAACATTAGAAGGTTTGCCAAGAAAATGTCTATTCAAAGAATCTAATATATTAGCCGAATTCAAAGCACCATTGTGACCATCATGAAGATGCATATGATCAATGTCTTTCAATTTATTACTGGTTTGTGGGGCTTGATCTTCCGTTAAAAAACTTTTAAAATTAATCACCATTCAGCTCCAGCTGTTGTATGTTGTCTTTGTTTTGCGGATTCTGCTCTAATGCCATTTGCTGGTGTAGGTTCTACGGGAGCAGCTGCTTGTTTAATTCGTGCTTCTCTTTCTGCCGTTGAGGTAGTAGGTTTTCCAGATGGTTTCCATGAAGTAAGTCCTACACCTATTCTTCCTCCAGTACCAAAACTATTCTTGCCGCTTGCTGTTCTGAATATAATTGAATTATCTGGATGGTGATGTGAATTTTCATCATTTGTGTTTGTATATGAAGAAGTTGAATTCAAATTCAGTTCTCCATTTTTTTCATTAGGTATTAATGAAATATTTCCGCCAATTATTCTATGAACATTAGAAAGACCATATTCGCCACCATGTTTCATTCCATACATAGATCTATGAATCAAATCTCTATCTTCTTTATTATCAGGATCCAAATGATGTCTTATAGCACTATTAAATTTTGGATTGTTTGCTCTTTCTTGTTCTAATTTAGATTTAATTTCAGAAACACCTTTTTGAACAGAAGGATGATTAGCTAAATGTTCTACGCCCCCCCATTGCTGGTGACTAGTTCCTTTTAATGAAACAAAATGTATTGGTTTACCATCTGGACCATGAAAATATGCATCAGCTTTAGGTGCACCCTTTCCATCATAACCCATTTTTTTCCAATCTTCTTTTACTACTTTTTTAAAGCCCGAAGTATCAATATAATTACCATCACCAAAACGAATTCTTACAGAACTTTTACCAGTAGCTTTTTTATGTTCATCAATTGCATTTTGTATTTGTGCAATTTGATCGTTCTCAACTTGTTCAGGATTTCTAGAATGTTGAAATCTGGCTAATTTTGAAGCCAGTATTGTTGTTTTATTTCCAGAACTATCACTAACAGTTACATGATTTTTGCCATTTTGTATTTCACTATGAATTAAATGAACTCTACTTCCTACAGGAAATTTAAATCCAGTTTCTGGATCAACGTGATCAGAATTAAATTCATGAGTTTCAGGGCCATGTTTTGAAATTGCAGGATCAGCATCTGGTAAATAATCTCTGATGTACTTATTGTGATGTCTTTCCATTTGTTTACCACTAGCAGAGATGCCTGCTCTAGTAGAATCTTTTTCTGTCAAATATTCTCCAAATTTAAACATTATTTCTTCGCCTTTTGTTTTTCTTTATCAGAAGGTTTTTCCGTTAACGATGTGGTCGTTACCTTAACATCGCCAGTTTTCGGATCATGATCGACATGATGCGCATGAAACTCTGTTTCTGGATATTCCTTCTTTAGTTTCAAGAAACCATTTAAGTTGTCCATTGAGTCATCATACAGATGAACCTTCTTGTGTCCAGCTTTATTTAATATATTTCTCATAACCATTGCTTTGGTATCGGCTGGCTTACCTTCAAGATTGCCCGCTCTATAAACGTGAGTTTTATCGATATCAATACCATACTTAGCCATATGATGAGCGAACTTTTTCTGGTCATCAAGGTCAGATCTAGCAGTAAGGATTGCTGTTTTGCCACCATTCTTTTGGATAGCCTTTAACTTAGCAATCATACGGCGAATGGGCTTGGCTGATTGAGTAAATATATCAGAGCTTCTAAACTCACCGAAATCATATCTATGACCAGGAGGAAGCTTATGTGTATTAAATTCTTGATTGGTTAGAGTTTGAACTCTAGCACCAGATGGGTCTGTAACATGAACTCTAAGCTTGTTATGATCGTGGGCGAATAGTGTCTCGTCCATATCAAAGGCATGAAGACCTTCGGGCTTGGTTTTATCTTCAACGATGAATTGGCTGAATGTTTTCATAACTATCCCTGCGTAGTTTTATTATATTTATAAAATTCTACAAATGAAAAAAGGCGAGCCTTTTACAGCTCGCCTTTTACGATAAACATGGTTGAGCGGAACCCCACCGTTTGCTCTCAACTATTCCTTAGTCTCCTATGGACTCGTGCCTCTGCAACAGCATAGCTGCGCATACATGTTCATTACGTAGTTTTATTTATATAAGATTTCATACTTTTTAGAATAAAAGTAGGAGAAAAACCATCAAATCCTCCACCTAAATTCAAATGACGCATCAATGAACGTGCCTCAAGAAACTTATCACCCGGAAACGACTTGATAACCTGATCGGTTGTTTCCTCAAGTACATCATACATAGACTTGTCCTTACCTTCGACTAGATTATATGCCATCTTACGCTTGTTCATTTTACCAGATCCTCTATTGCTACAGGTGTGTAATTATGGACTTCGACACAACAATTAATATAACGCTCGTCTTCGATTAAACCACGATGACTCCCCTTATGAACATGACCATGTAAGTTATATTTACGTTTATATAATCCACTTTCGTGGATAGGAACATGAGTCATTACACAATTAAACTCTTCGAACTCTCTCCACATTAATACTTTTTGAAAATGTTTCTGTATGAACTCGCTCTTACCATTATCGTGATTACCAAGAATTAGTCGTTTTCGGCCACGCAACCTTGGTAGAATTTCATATCCTTTATCAAAATAAACGTCTCCAAGATGGTAAACAATATCGCTGTCCTTGACAGTTTTATTCCAGCACTCGACCATATGTTCATTCATATGATGTACATCATGGAATTGACGAAGAGGAGCTCCCTCTGT
>Ga0114960_10001480_pt1 | contig 18787 bp, 23 predicted proteins | sample C_130625_MF_Meta_FD_92637 | JGI IMG/M metagenome (GOLD analysis project Ga0114960, IMG submission 92637) | Freshwater microbial communities from Lake Croche, Canada to study carbon cycling - C_130625_MF_MetaG | ecosystem: Environmental > Aquatic > Freshwater > Lake | place: Lake Croche, Canada... | reverse complement strand
CCGATGTAGAAGTACACGGGGCAGAAGACCTTGCCAATCAAATCCGTTCAGCAGTTGATGCACATGATCATGGTGATGAACCTTGCCCTGATTGCGGACAAGCACCTTGTGCATGCGAAGAAGTTGATGAAGCATACAATTACGCCACACAGGGCACGGATGAAACATTAAACAAGCCTGATTGGCCCACAAACACAGAGACCAATGCAGATGCATTGCAATATGCAGGTGGATTGAATAAACCCAAGACTGATGTTGCTGGTGACGGACAAACAACAGTACCCAATACTGCGGTTCACACACAAGATGAAGATGCATTGCGTCGCTTGCGTGAAATGGCTGGTATTAAACAACAACAACTCGAACCATGGGAACGTACCATGAAAGAGGAAGAAGTTGAAGAAGGTAAAGTTGTTGATGCACTCAAGTCGGGTGCTAAAAAAGTTGTTGACAAACTCAAAGGTCCCAACGATGATGAGTTGTTGTCAAAATTAGAAAAAGAAACTGGTGGCAAGCGTCCTGAAAAGAAGGATGACAAAAAGATGGAAGAAAGTATCTTCTCATTAACCAATCAATGGAAAACATACAAGGCGCAATAATATGTCAAATCAACCTTTTACAACAGGCTTAACAACACCCCCTGTGATTAACCCTCACAGCCCAGCCTCTAATGGATATAAACAGCAACCTGTTTACATTCCTGGAGTGTTGGATCAAACACGCCAACTGTTTCAACCAGTTGTTAGTGAACCACCCAAGGACGCAAAATAATGGCCGCCATTCAAGTTGTTACTTCATCAGGATCAAATACAGCCTGGAGCACAGACAAAGTAGAATTTTCAACCACACTTGCAAACGTAACATTTAATGTGGTTGTTCAACAGTTGGTTTATTCTCTAGCCAATGGAGCCACTGCAAATGGTTCAATGTCCACGTCTACAGGAAATATTTACGCCAATGCAATTCAAATTCCAGGCAATACTGTTCAACAGTATTATGTGGGTGCTGGTAATTATTTGAACATTGCTACAGGCAATGCATTTACAGCCACCGCTATAGGCTCAGCAACCAGTGCCGCTTCAGGTGTAATCGGCCAAGGTAGCTAATCGTGCGAGCTCAAGAGTTTGTCCAAGAGTCAAGAGGTAAAATTACCAAACGTCAGCAGGATGCCACTGTTGGCTTAAATTTATTTTTTGATCCATCACGCACTGACAGCACATATACTCTTAATCGCGTGATGATGGCAGTGGCGTGTACTGACGGAACGTTTGTTCCTGACATGAATGCCGAATCCTGGGTAGGTAAAGATCGCACCGCTCATCCTTACACCGAAGAAGAACAACAAATGTTAATCAAAGGCTACAAGGCAGCTGGAGCCGAATACAAAGATTTAAATAAAGGCGATCTAAAAAGTGAAGAACTTCCTTCTATCAATAAAGCCAGTCCTATAACAGGGTTTAAAGGTTACAAGTGAGAGCTCAAGAATTCATAACCGAAACTGATGCAAGTGCAAAAATCCACGGAAACTGGGGTAAACTACCTGCAGATGTTAAAGGTGCATTACCAGGAGCCTGGGTTCAACGGCAACTACGCAACACTGATCCTTACATGCAATATCGGTATGGCCTGGCCATGGCAGCGGCTCGCGGAGTTCAGGCCGGCGAAACATCCTTTGAACAAGAAAGTGCCTGGGCTGAAAACTTTGCTGTGATTGGTTATGCTAAAGAAGATGAAGAATTAGTTAAATTAGCGGACAAGCTCATGGGAGTCAAGAACACAAAATTAGCAAACTACAGTCCCAAAGAAGCACCTAACACCAACATACAAAGTCCTGTAAAGCAATTTAAAGGTTATTGAATCGCCTGTAACTAAATATACACATATATTTAAAGGTTACACATGAAATTACTTTTATCCCTAATTCTAGCATTGGCAAGTTTCTCTAGTCATGCCTGGGAGCAACGTGCTCCATTACCACCACAAGCCTGTGCCATACACTCACCATATGGTTTTGCACAAACAGCAAGACCTGCTGTTCCTATTTGCCGTGAAGCATACTTTGTGGCCTACGACGCACCTGTTAAAATTCCAGTATATGTTGCGTATACATTAACACCTCCCAATGCATTGGGTTGCGTAGCACGTACCAATGCATTTGTTGCTGATCAAAGTGTTCCAGGCGGTGCTAGACCCGATGACTATGCTGGTACTGGATATGACAAAGGACATGCCTCACCAGATGGTGACTTGAGTTGGAGTACACAAGTTGAATACGAAAGTTTCTTAATGACCAATATGTATCCACAGCACGGCTCACTCAATCGTGGCATTTGGAAACTGTTAGAAACAGCAGTACGTGGATGGACAGTACAACTAAATCAACCCTACACAATTTACGTTGGTGCATTGTATGATGGTAGTGACCCCACAATAGGCAACGGAGTGATTGTACCACACGGATACTACAAGATTGTGATCAACAATGCTACTAAACAAATTGCCGGCTGGGCATTCCCGCACACCAAGCCTTATGTTAATCTGGGCAACGATTTAACCAAGTTTCGGTTGCCAGTAAGCCAAATTCAAACACAAGCCAAAGTAAAATTTGCATTTCCTGCAGGTGCTATTGAAATCAATCCAGGTCAAGAGTGGCCTGTGGACTTTGGTGCATTGACCAATGCCAAGCGAGCCAAGTGTGGGAAAACCGCAGAATAATTATCCAGTCTATCCTGATGAAGACGGATACGATCGATTTCAAAACCCCTACAGTCCTGTATAACGCATGAACAATTTCTATTGTGCCGCCCCTTGGCGAGGACTGCACATCAATCCACAAGGCAATGTCAAAACCTGTTGTGCCGGCAATCCCAACATGCTGGGCAATCTTGAATCAAATACTATACAAGAAATTTTAAATACTGATCTCATGACTGAGATACGGCAAAGTTTAGCACAAGGAAAGCCGCACGAATACTGTAGCAATTGTGTAAAAGCTGAACGTTTTGGTGCAGACTCTGAACGTGCCTGGCACAATAATGTCAATCCCAATTTTGATTATGCCACAGCTGGAGATCAATATCATTATCCTGTGATTGTGGATGTGCGTTGGAATACCACTTGCAATTTAAGTTGCAACTATTGCGATCCAAAATGTTCAAGCAAGTGGGCCAGTATCAAAGGTATACCATTCAAGTCCGGCACACGCCCTTACTATGAACAAGTGTGTGACTTCTTGGAACAACACTATGAACACATACACGAAGTGGCACTAGTAGGCGGTGAGCCTTTGTTGTTGCCAGAGAATGAACGTTTGCTAGATGTAATTCCCGAAACAGCAATTGTGACATTGATTACCAACATGAACGTAGACTTAGAAAAAAACAAAATATTCAAAAAATTAACACAACGTAAAAGAGTTGGTTGGTCAATGAGCTTTGACAATGTAGGTGACCGGCTTGAATATGTCAGACACGGCGCTGACTGGAACTTGCTACAACAAAATTTACAAACAGTTAAATACCTTATGCAAAACAACGGTCATTGGGGCGGAATACATGCAGTATACAACATATATAGTGCCACACGACTTTGTGAATTCAGACAATTTGCCGAAGATAACAAAACCACAGTGTTATGGCAAAATTTATTCCAACCCAATTATCTTGATCCATTTTTACTTGGAACTCAAGTGGCCAAATTAGCCATGGATGAAATACATAAATTTTATAGTTTAGGATTTGCAACTGATGCTGAACGTCAGTTTTTTGATCAAGCATTAGAAAAATATAACCAAGCCCAAGATAATCCAGCAATGCAACAGCAATTTCAAAAGCATATACATGACAATGAAACTGTTTATCACCCCGATAAAACAGGTGAATTTGCACGACTATGGCCGGAGTTGGTATGATAGCAGGAATGAAATCAAATACACTTGACACAGTATTGGTCAAAGCACCACACCGCAAAGAGTCGTTTACTGATCAAGAACTTGTAGAATTTGCTAATTGTGCCCATCCAGTGACTGGACCGCTGTACTTTATGGATCATTTTTTCTGGATCCAACATCCCACACGTGGTAAAATGTTGTATCAGCCTTTTGATTATCAACGAAGATTAATCAACACCTATCACAACAACAGATATGCTATTGCATTGATGCCCAGGCAAACAGGTAAGTCGACCAGTGCCGCTGGATATTTGTTATGGTATTCTATGTTTGTGCCAGATTCAACTGTGCTAATTGCCGCACACAAATACACAGGGGCACAAGAGATCATGCAACGTATTAGATACGCATATGAACTGTGCCCCAATCACATTAGAGCAGGAGCCACAAGTTACAACAAAGGCAGTTTAGAATTTGACAACGGAAGTCGTATTGTATCAGCTACAACTACAGAAAATACTGGTCGTGGTATGTCTATATCACTTTTATACGCTGACGAATTTGCATTTGTACGACCCACTATTGCCCAGGAATTTTGGACTTCGATTAGCCCTACACTAGCAACAGGCGGTAAAGCAATTATCACAAGTACCCCCAACTCAGACGAAGATCAATTTGCTCTGCTTTGGAAGGGTGCAAACAAAATAGAGGACGAGTACGGCAATCTTAGACCCAATGGGTTAGGAATTAACGGATTCAAATCATTTAGATCAAAGTGGCAAGAACACCCAGACCGTGACGAAAAATGGGGGCGTGAACAATTGGCACAACTTGGTGAAGATCGTTTTCGTCGAGAAATGGAATGCGAATTCATTATCAATGATGAAACACTAATTGCACCTACAAAGTTAATCGATCTAGAAGGAATTGAACCCAGCAAAAAAACTGGACAAGTGCGATGGTATCGTCCTATTGATCCTGAAAAAATGTACATTGTGGCACTAGACCCCAGCCTAGGCACCGGCGGAGACCCTGCTGCCATACAAGTGTTCGAAGCTGACACTACAGAACAAATAGCAGAGTGGAGACACAACAGAACTGATATACCCACACAGGTACGCATACTGGCAGATATTATTAAAGAGTTAAATTCTGTGGTCAAAGACGAAAAACGAGTTTATTATTCAATAGAAAACAACACCATTGGTGAAGCCGCACTGATTAGTATTGCTGAATATGGGGAAGAAAATATCCCTGGGTACTTCCTTAGCGACAATTCAGTCAGTGGTACAAATGGGAGAAGATTCCGCAAGGGATTTAACACCACAAACAAAGCAAAAATCACAGCCTGCAACAAACTTAAAATTCTGATAGAATCTGGGCGTATGAAAATACACAGTAAACCTTTAATAAGCGAGCTCAAAACATTTGTGGCACATGGAACTAGTTATGCAGCCAAGCCCGGGGAAACTGATGACCTAGTAATGGCCAGCTTGTTGGCCACTAGAATGTTAATATTGCTCCAAAGTTATCACAGTGAACTTGATACTCACTTGAAGGATCATGCAGATAATATCATTGAGCCCTTTCCATTCATTGCAATGATGCGCTAAATATAATACTATGGCTACAACGAACTCTATCTCACAACAATTGCTGGACCTGCTGGCAACCCGCAATTTTCAGCCGGAAATGCTGGATCAAATGGGACGTCCTTGTGATGCCGACGATGCCAAAACATTCACATTTGAATACACAGCCGGTTCAGGCAAAAACTATGGCACCATGGTTATTGTACTGGACTCAGACAACGAAATGAAAGTCATGTACGGGGACAATTTGGGTCGTACTATGGAAGGTGATGACAAATCAGAGTTCTTTGATTTTTTACAACATCTAAATCGCAAGGCCACACAGAATCGTTGGACACACAGTACACAAGATATCAGCCAACTCAAGCATACCATGCAAGGTTTGGCTGCCATACAAGAAGGCTTGTTTGAAGGCTACTATGGCAACCGCAAAATCAGTTATGCTGGAGAACCCACTCAAGCACGATTAATGATCAAGCACAGCCAGCCCTTGGGCGAAGGTGATGCTAGATATCGTTATGTGGAAAGCATTTATATTGAAACTGCGGATAATGAGCGTTTCAAACTAGGCTTCAAAAGCCTAAGTGGTGCCAGAGCCATGCTGGAACATGTGCGTCAAGGTGGTAAGCCTTACGACATACGTGGTAACCACATTACAGAAACTGTAACAGAAATTGCTGTACTCAGCAGATTCAATCGTGCGTCAGCAAACCGCATCTTAGAAGGTGTCACACAAGAACTGGTGACAGAAGCACAAGCCTACTATCAAGCTCTACGTGAGAACCTAAAACACATGGCTAGTGGCCGTGGGTACAAAACATATTTTGAATCGTGGCATCCGGCTACCATTAGCGAACAAGATGGTGTTGTTGACAACATCAAAACGCTGTTCATTGAACAGAGTATAGACAGCCGTATTGAAGCGGCATTACCACTGCTGGCCAAGATCCAGCAAAGAGGAAACGAAATGAAAGAAGCACAAATATTTGAAAACTGGATCGACAGTTTGAGCGAGGGCACATGGAATTTGCCAGAAACTCCTGAACAGTTGGACAAACTCCATACACTTATGGCCAGTGAATTAATTGTTGGACCTGATGCTACCAATGCAACAGAACAACTGCATGACTTGGTTGGCGACGATGAGTTGTTTGATCGACTACACGCTCTTGCAGATCAAGATCCCAGAGCCAATGCCTGGAACGATACAGAAGTCATGCAACGTTTACAGGAATTGGGCGTTGAAATGCCTGCTCCTGCTGTACCACAACAGCCTCCTGCACCAGATGCCGCAGTAGCACCTGCTCCGGTAGCACCACAACAGCCTGTGGCAGAATCATGGCACGGTATCACAGATCCTGCATTACTTAAAGATTTAATTGGCGATGCACAAGTAATGGACTACGATGAGTTTTATAACGAACACAGTCGTTTGCTCGATGATCCAAAAGGATTCTGGAGCAATTATCACAATCAAGTAGATGAACAAACTGTAACATTCGAAGACATCAACAGCATACGCAACCTAGCAGGCTTGCCAGTGGCAGAAAGCCGCTTGATGGATAGCACAGGCGAAACGCTACAACACATCATGGGACGTTTCAAACACGAAATCCGAAACTTTGAAGATGGTGGCGAAATGCACGATGACTTGTATCATGCCCTGTACGACTACTACAGTGACAACGGCGAAATGCCGTATGGTACACAAAAAGCTCGCGATGGCGACCCTTATGAATGGGTAGCAGATCGTTTTGCCAGCGAGTTAGGAATCAATGAAACTCTCATCTCCCCAATGGCCGTGCCAGTTACCACAGAAGCCAGCACTTGTAACATGACCACAGAAGGTGAATACTGTCCTGAACACGGCTTGGCCGAGTGCGGAATGGGCATGCCAACAGGTATCATGGGCGAAGAGTTGGACAAACCACCACATGATGCCATCAACTACAATGCCGCTGTCACAGGTTCGTATTATGAATCTAAGGAAGGCGATGCTGTTCTGGCAAGAATTAAATCATTAGCATTAATTAAGTAATATTTTTGAACGCAAGGCAAGTATTAGACACAGTCTGGGAAGTGGACAACTTCTTCTCAGACTTTCAAACCATAAAAGATTCATACAGGAGCGGTAAAACATCCTGGCACAGTGAGTATAACAATAGATTACTCACAGCATACAGCAACACTCCTGATCTTCAAACTCAATTAGGTAAAGTATTGCCCGCTGTACAACACATTGTGGGGCACTTATTAATCACACACATTGCGTATGCCAGTTTAGATTTGTCAGGCAGTCAAATCATGATGCATCGGTTGCATCCAGACATAAGATGTTTTGTACAAGTTTGCATGAGTGATAGTGAGTGTGCTGACCTAGCAACACATTTTTGTATTGATGCTGAATTTAATGCCAATCATAATCAAGATTACGAAAACATTGAACATTTTCGTCCTGAGCAATTGATCTCAGTCAGTTATAAACCAAACACCGCTTATGTCTTTCTCAACCAACCAAGATTATTTATGGGTACCAAACATGCAGTGCCTGCAAACATGGTGAGAGAAACTTTTAACTTACATTTTGGGTCGCCATTGAAAGCAAGCACTTAATCTGCCGCCGTCTGAATGTGGCATAGCAAAGTGTATTTTTTGGTCTGTATTTAAATTAATATATCCAGTGTTGGGCGCAAAAGGAATAGTAACGTTTGGGGTAACATGCGAAAAAGTAGTGCCCGGCACATTAGCACCGTGTTCCCAAAGATACACTTGATATGTGACCAATAACAAATCAGCATCACAATGTACAGGACAATGAAAGTCTGGCAAATCTAACCATACTTTTGCATCAGCGGGCTCAAGAGGTTGATTGACAATTTGTTCCATTGATTTGGTCATTTCTTTATGAATTTGTAATAACGGTTTATATGATTTGCTTTCTGGGGCCAATTGTAATCGATATTCTAAACAGTCTTGATGTCTGTGCCATGATTCATCATATGCTAGGTGTAAACGACTCAACCAATCAAACGTTGATTGATCAAAACAGTTGGATACTGCCCAGAGATTAGGCGCCACAGGATTACAAATTGTATGGTTATTCATGCCAATATTTAACTGTAAGGCAAAAAAGTTTTAAATTTCTCTTGCATTGATAAATAAACTAGTATACAATACAACTTGTATGCACAGGCAACAAACATCTAAAATTTAGATAGGCATATAACATAGGCAACTTACTAAGGAGAAAAACTATGGCATCGTTACAAGAAATTAGAGCACGACTACAGGCATCAGAGAACAAAGGTGGAGCATCCACTTCCGGTTACGACAATGCAATTTTCCCGTTTTGGAATTTAGAGGATGGACAATCCACTACAGTACGATTCCTACCAGACGGTAACACAAAAAACACTTTCTTTTGGCAAGAACGAGCAATGATTCGTTTACCTTTCAACGGCGTCAAAGGAGAGATGGATTCCAAACAAGTTATGATACGTGTACCTTGTGTGGAGATGTGGCAAGAAGCCTGCCCAATACTGGCAGAAGTACGCACCTGGTTCAAAGACAAAAGTCTTGAGGACATGGGTCGTAAGTATTGGAAAAAGCGTGATTACATTTTCCAGGGCTTTGTGCGTGAGAATCAATTCTCAGAAGACAAGACACCAGAGAATCCAATTCGTAGGTTTATCATTGGACCTCAAATCTTTACAACTATCAAAGGAGCCTTGATGGATCCTGAGTTGGAAGAATTGCCAACAGACTACTTGCGTGGACTGGACTTCCGTATCACCAAAGGAAGCAAGGGCGGTTTTGCTGACTACAACGCCAGCAAGTGGGCTCGCAAAGAGTCAGCACTTACTGAAGTGGAACAGGCTGCAATTGAGCAATATGGTCTTGTGGACTTGAGCACATTGTTGCCCAAGAAGCCCTCAGACGTTGAACTCAAAGTCATCAAAGAGATGTTTGAAGCATCAGTAGATGGACAACCTTACGACACAGAGCGATGGGGGCAATACTTCCGTCCTGCTGGTGTATCAGCACCTGCTGGTGCCAGTGTTGATGCAGAAGAATCTGCACCGGCCAAGCCTGCACTTAAGGTAGCGGCGCCAACGCCTGTTGCTACAAGCGACTTTGATGAAGATGAGGCACCTGCCGCATCAGCACCAGTATCGGCCAAGCCAGCACAAAAAGCTGAAGACATTTTGGCAATGATTCGCGCACGTCAAAACAAGTAAGATGTTAGCAAAATTGATCTGGGAGTCTACTGGGGATGAGATTTTATTCCAAGTTACATTTCCAGATCTTTTTGAATATTACTTAAAGCAATTAAAAAAACAAAATCGTAATTTTTTCTTTTGTAAAAAGACAAAATTTTCTAATGATCTAATTTTGTCTTTAGAAAACAGTATAAAAAGTATAAAAAAAATCAAAGACAAGTTGCCTTTTTGTATTAGTAATTGGGACGGTGATATATTAGATCAAACCTATTTGAACGAGTTACATAGAGACTGGGTTAAAACAGGAATTGCATACCCAAAAATAATATCTTTGCTCAGGATGATGCAAAATGCAGATGTGGATTACAGAAATATAAATTTGGCTATTCATAATCTTGAAAACAGTTTTGCTTACAAATTTAAAAATTATGACAAAGACCCATTCCAGGTTGCAAACACATTTGGTGAAAAAGTTACAGGATTTAACCTTGATAATATAATGTTAGAGTTTGATAATCTCGGAAGATCTACATGGGAAAAATTTAAAAATTGGGATAACAATATTAAGGATACCGATACTAACAATTATCAGATGCTCAGTGGGGCAGTTGAATTTGTTTTGCGTAGACCTCAAGTTATAAACCCGCCACAAGAATATGTAAAATGGTGCCAACAGCATAACGTTAATACTGTTGGTATGTCAATTAGTCTAGGAAACATTGTAGATCTTGACAAGAATTTAACAGACATAAGAAAAATTTTAATACGTAATACTAATGAACAAACTAATCAATTCTTTTTTGAAATATGTTCCTAACGAAGAATGGATTTGTAGATCTAGTAAATTGCCATGGCTAAAATTAAATGTACAAGTACCATATGAGAATGTTTTGAAAGAAACTGATCAGTTGTACAATCAAAGTGTTTTACATAGAGCAACTGATCAACTGGCAAACTATCAAAATTCTGGATGGAAGAGTTTGACCTTGTATGGCGAAGCACCAGAAATAACTGAAAACACCACAGTGTCTAAATCGTGGACGTCTATTGCAGAACAGTGCCCAAATACTGTTAAATTCATCCAGCAGAATTTTATTATTAATCAAGATACTGGACGTATTAGATTCATGTGGCTTGATCCAAAAGGTTATATATTGCCGCACCAAGATAGAATTGATTCAGGATTTTTTGAAACAAACATTGCAATACATCAACCACAAGATTGTAAATTTCGTTTTTTAGAATACGGTACAGTTCCGTTTGAATCTGGAACTGCATTTTTAGTTGATATAAGTAATCGACATTTAGTAGTCAACGAGTCAGATCAAGTTAGAACACATATTATTGTACATTCTACGATCATGCCAGGAATTGTTAAATCAAGTTATGAACAAAATTTTTATAATTGATATACATAAAAATTCAGGGTTGTTGAAATTTACACAAACCAAAGTATTTTTTAATGCAAAAAATCAAGCAGTTAATTGGGCATTGGATTGTGTAGTAGTTGGCAGTATCAATGATATTGCAGAGCCGGCCGGCATTATTATCAACAGTGGAGAGTTTATTACCACTACCTTTTGTGGAAAATATCCGGTGGTTAACGCTTTAATAGATGCACGTGGTGATCCTGATTTAATAAAATTTACACCAGACTATAGTTACGAAATTCACAAACGACCTCCTTACAGTCAAGGAAGTAAACAATTGTATATACTTGAAAATCTTTACAAAGTCATGTTAAGATCTAAAAAATTAGTGTACTTGGATAATACTGAATCATTTGCTCCTGCTACAACTAATGCAAAAAATTTTTATGGATTGGCAAGTGGTTGGAAAAGCGTACAGTTTGTAAAAAACTTTGGCGTTGATTCTTTTGAGTCAATAACAATATATGATAAATGTCAACGACAACTTGATTATCAAAAATTTTTGCACAGTTGTGCAACGTTGCCCAATCAAGTTGATGTAGACCCTCCGGTTTGTGGAGATTACTCACCGCCACAAGATGTAATTGATTTTTGGCCTAAATGGCATAATACAAAAGTCAATTTTGAGTTGCTAGATTTGTTTACTAATCCAAAATTTTTAGATAACAGTTTTGTTTGGATTAGTAACGCATTTAGGTACGAGCCAAACATATTCCAACTTGGGTGGGAAACATGTAAATCGGCATACCAAGACTTGATTTTGTTGAATAAAACCTGTACAATAACTGAAACATAAGAGGATTAATCATGGGAAAACCGTTTGACGTAAGCAAGTTCCGCAAGGAAATCACCAAGAGCATTGATGGTCTTAGTATTGGATTCAACGATCCAACAGATTGGATTAGCACAGGCAACTATGCCTTGAACTACCTGATCTCAGGTGACTTCAACCGTGGCATTCCACTGGGCAAGGTCACTGTATTCGCTGGAGAATCTGGGGCAGGTAAAAGTTATATCTGTTCAGGCAACATCATCAAGAACGCACAAGATCAAGGCATCTATGTGGTGTTGGTTGATAGCGAAAATGCTCTTGACGAAGATTGGCTCAAAGCACTTGGAGTTGACACAAGCGAAAGCAAGTTACTCAAGTTAAGCATGAGCATGATCGACGATGTAGCAAAAACAATCTCCACATTCATGAGTGACTACAAAGCATTACCAGATGGTGAACGTCCCAAGGTCATGTTTGTGATTGATTCGTTGGGTATGTTATTGACTCCTACTGACGTTAATCAGTTTGACGCAGGTGAAATGAAAGGTGACTTGGGTCGTAAACCCAAAGCACTCACAGCACTTGTTCGTAACTGTGTAAACATGTTTGGTAGTTACAATGTGGGCTTGGTCTGTACCAACCACACATACGCAAGCCAGGACATGTTTGATCCAGATGACAAGATCTCAGGTGGACAAGGCTTTATCTATGCATCAAGTATTGTTGTGGCCATGAAGAAACTCAAGCTCAAAGAAGACGAAGACGGCAACAAGATTTCGGATGTCATGGGTATCCGTGCCGCTTGTAAAGTAATGAAGACACGTTACTCTAAACCGTTCGAAGGTGTGCAAGTTAAGATTCCTTATGAATCAGGAATGAGTCCGTACTCAGGGCTTACTGACTTGGCCGAGAAGAAAGGTCTACTTAAGAAAGATGGAAATAGACTGGCATTTACCACTAGCGATGGCGAAATTATTAAACAGTTTCGCAAAGCATGGGAAGCCAATGAAGGCGGTTGCCTGGACAAAGTCATGGAAGACTTTGGAAAACAGAAGGTAGAGGTAAGTATCGTTGAGGAGACCAACGATGAGTGAAGCAATAGCAAGTGAAATTTGGGGAGAACTCAAACGTTTTGTAAACACAGTGGACCGTTCCGAAGCTGCCGAAACTGTGGTGCAAATCTTGATGGACAATGATTCGGATGTTGAAGACATACGTACAGCCTTCAAAGGCGATACAGATATCAAACGTGCGTTGACTGCGTATCTTGACAATGACAAAGACTACGTAGAAGACGATGAAGAAGAAGAACTTGAGGACGAAGATCAAGACTGGGAGAATTGATGTGGTATAGTCGTGTAGTTGCCAGTTTAAACGCTATTCCTGACTTTATTAGTCACTACGAGCGTGAGCTTGAGGATGCCAAAAAGGATTGTAGAATCTACGGGGTAGTCGAAAAGAACATCACCGCTCTGCCCGGAATTACTGAACAACGTTTTAACCAGCTTCAAGAAATTGAAGCTGTCTTAAACTATCTCAATATCCAACTACGTAAAATCCGCAGAAAGCACTTTCAAAAGTATCTTGAAGGATATGCTAGAGCGTTAACGTCTAGAGATGCTGAAAAGTATGTGGACGGTGAAGATGAAGTAATTGATTACGAAACTCTTATTAACGAAGTAGCATACTTACGCAATCGCTGGTTGGGTATCCTCAAAGGATTAGATACTAAACAGTGGCAAATGGGCCATGTGGTCAGGCTCAGAACTGCAGGCATGGAAGACATCCAGGTGTAAATACCTGCATGAAAATCGTACTTGTAACTGGGGGATATGATCCTCTGCATTCTGGGCATTTGGCTTATTTTAGAGCCGCCAAACAACTTGGTGACAGGTTAGTAATAGGCCTCAACAGCGATGCGTGGCTAACACGCAAAAAAGGTAGACCGTTTATGCCCATGGCAGAACGATTTGCACTTGTCACAAGTTTAAACATGGTAGACGATGTGATCACATTCAACGATGACGACGGTAGCAGTTGTGATGCTATTCGTGCCATGAAATTAAAATACCCCAACTCAGACATTGTGTTTGCCAATGGCGGTGATCGCACTCGAGATAACATTTCCGAAATGATATTCGACGATGTAGAGTTTGTGTTTGGTGTTGGTGGTGAAAACAAAATGAATTCCAGTTCATGGATACTGGAAGAGTGGAACAAACCACGCACGCCGCGAGCCTGGGGCAACTATCGTGTGTTGCACGAAGTGGGGCCAAATACCAAATTAAAAGAACTCACCGTAAATCCCAAAACATGTTTGAGTATGCAACGGCATGATCAACGTGCAGAGTTTTGGTTTGTGGCCGAAGGAGAAGCCGCGGTATACACATTAGATAGTTCTAGTGATCATGATCTAGTAGGCAACTACGGTGTACATGAACACATCTGGATCAGTACAGATTCTTGGCACATGTTGTGCAACGAAACTGACAAACCGTTAAAATTAATAGAAATACAATATGGTGCAAACTGTGTGGAAGAGGATATTGAAAGGAAGCCCGCATGAAGGCAGGAAAAATTTGGGGACAAACAGAATTACTCGAAGCCAATGGTGTGCTAGAGTTTCACAGGATCAAAACTGTGGCTGGAGGAGTATGTTCCAAACACAAACACAAATTCAAGTGGAATGGATTCTATGTTGAGTCGGGTAAATTAATTATTCGTGTGTGGAAAAAAGGATACGACTTGGTAGATGAAACTGTGTTGACTGCTGGGCAATACACCAAGGTGGCACCTGGTGAATATCATCAATTTGAAGCAGTAGAAGACACTGTGGCATTTGAATTGTATTGGGCTGAGTTTGATCACAGTGATATCGAAAGAGAAACTGTGGGCAAATTAAAATTATGACATACAAAGTCTTTATTGGTTGGGATCCTCGAGAAGCAGAAGTTGCTGAAGTATGCAAGCATAGCATTTTAAAACACGCATCTGGTCCGGTTCACGTTGCATTTTTAAAACAAAGTGAACTACGTGAGCAAGGAATTTACACAAGAGAAATAGACCAAGAAAGTGCAACTGAATTTACGTTCACAAGATTTTTAGTGCCACATTTGTGCAAATATCAAGGATATGCATTGTTTGTTGACTGTGACTTTTTGTTTGAACATGATGTGGTGGAATTATTTAAAGATTTTAATTCATATGAAAGTGTGAAGGTAGTACAACACGACAACTATGCCCCTACTAACACAATCAAGATGGACGGAAAAGTACAACATCAGTACCCAAGAAAAAATTGGTCTAGCCTAATGTTGTTTAATTGCTCGCACCCCGAAACACAAACACTCACAGCCGATGTGGTAAACACACAAACTCCACAGTTTTTGCATAGGTTTGAGTGGACCAATGCACTTGGTAGAATTGATCACTCGTGGAATTGGTTGGTAAACTGGTATCACGAACCTGATGATGGCAAGCCCAAAGCCATACACTATACCGAAGGTGGTCCTTGGTTCCCTGACCATGTGAAAACCGAATACGGAGCACAGTGGGTATCTGCTTATAGAGATTGGAAGGCCATATCAAACAAACCTACCCCAGTTCCTCTGCATGTGCTTGACCAAGTTCCTTCAGAAATGAAATCTTTATTCCAAGACATATTAAAATATCGTGTTGACCCCAAAGGAAAACTTTATGAAGTTACATTAACTGCATTGGTCAAACAATTAAAAACATTAGATAATTCTGCTGTTGTGGCAATAGGCCCAGGCACATCAGAAACAAAATTTGAAAGGAAAGGTCATATGTTTGATCCGTATTTACAGAGTTTCACATTGGGAGCAGGCGGATGTGTATCAAATTGGGAAAAACACGGTACTAGTATGATCCCAGCAGTATTCAGAGGTGTAACAAAACGCAAAGAAATGTCAATCTGTCAGTCCAACGGCCGAGATTTTTATTATATTGATACTGGATATTTTGGTAATGGACGAAAAAAACTATATCATAGAATTACAAAGAATAATGTACAAAATTTTGGACCCATTGTTGATAGACCAGGTGATAGATTTGAAGCCACTGGAGTAAAATTAAGAAAATTTAGGGGCGGCACCGATATATTGCTTGCACCCCCAAGTCAAAAATTGTTGAATCTTTACAATATTGATCTTGAAGAATGGCTAACAATAACACAAGAAGAAATTAAAAAATACACAGATCGTCCCGTTGTAGTAAGAACTAAACAAGGTCGTGCCACTAGAGTCAATGATGATACTATGGAAATGGCCCTGGATAGAGATGTGCATTGTTTGGTCACGTTTTCCAGCATTGCGGCTGGTGAAGCATTGTTGTTGGGCAAGCCTGCTATTACCCTGGGGCCAAATGCGGCGGCGGCATTGTGTAGCCATAGTGTTAGTGAAATAGAATCTTTAAAAATACCAACATTAGATGAAGTTCATGCTTGGGCAAGACATATTTCATATTGTCAATTTACTGAAGTTGACATGCGTGATGGTACCGCATGGAAGATATTAAATGAAAACACCTGATGTTGTTGTTTATTTAAGTTCGTTACAAAAACAAAACCCCAGTAGGAAAATTGACACCCTGATAGCGTTTGCAGATGGTGCACGATCTCAGGGTGCCACAGTACATATCGAAACACAGGATATATACACTCCATCCAAGTTGGCAGTAATATTGGGATGGGCAAGCCCCGAGCAACATACCCCTAATATAAAATTACGAGCACATATAATTCAACAACAAAAACAATCGGGCAACCATGTTATGGCAATTGATGCAAATTGTTTTAAATTTGCTGATCCAGCCAGTCAATATCTTCGTTACAGTATCAATGGTGTATTTTATGACACTAGCGAATATGTTAATAAAAATTCTGATTCATCAAGATGGGATCAGTTGTCTCAAAATATTAATGTTAATCTAGCAGATTGGCGTATCAAAGGCAATTACATTTTATTGTTGATGCAAAGAGATGGCGGTTGGAGCATGAAAGGAGTAAATCCACTTGCTTGGGCTCATGAAAAAATTCGAGCCATACGTGAACATTCCGATATGCATATTGTATTGCGACCTCACCCGGGAAAAATTACTGATGTATCAGCATTAACAAATTCTAATGTAAGTATTAGTAACACAACCGCAAGATCATTATTAAAAGATCTAAAACATGCTGTTGGTGCGTTTGTGTTCAACAGTAGCAGTGGCGTGGCCGCAATATTGCACGGAGTTCCGCTATGGGTAGACGATCCCGGTAGTGTTTGCTGGGATGTGGCCAATCAACAAGTTGGACGGATATACAATCCAGAGTTACCAGATCGGACTCAATGGTTAAACGATCTCAGTGCGTGTCATTGGACCGACGAAGAAAGTCGCCAGGGGCTAATCTACAAAAAATTCTTACCTTATCTTGTTTAATATGTCAAAAAAAATTGTTGCTTGTTTTGGTTGTAGTATTACTGGAGGAGTATCCAATGGGCAAGAACCAAGAGAATCTTGGCCATTGCAGTTGTCTTTGAGCAGACCAGATTTAATTGTATATAATTTTGGTTTGCAAGGATCCAGTGTGCTTTATACTATTAACATGATAGAGCAGGCAAAAAAACAATTGAACCCGGACTTGATAATAGCACAAATTGCAAATCCTGTTAGAATAACGTTTTATTCTCCAGATTTTAAATTAAACGTAAAAAGAGATTTATTAAAAATCTCTGAAAATTATCATGTGATACCAGCAAACACAGACGGTATATTTCCCATAAACGGCATTATAGGTAAAAAAGAAAAAAGAGAAATACAACAAGATGCTGAAAAATTAGCAAGATATAATTTGGTAGAAAATTTGTATATGCTTCTCGAAGATGAAAATCATTTCGACGTAGAGTACAGAGCATTGGCACTCAGAGTAGAAAGTTTATCTAATTTTTGTTTTGTTCACAAAGAGCCAGTCAGAGTAATAGAAGAAATACAACATATCTCGTGTGTTGGAAAAACATTAGGAATTAAATTTAGAGAACTGGTAATAGACAAAGCATTTCACTTTGGAGAACCGGGCTCTCAATGGATAGCAAATTGGGTTGCTGATAAATTAAAATTATAAATGCGTTTTGTTCAACAGGTCTGGACTGTGTTGTGGCAATGCACTAACATTGTCTTTGTTGTTTTCTAATTTAATAGTTCTTGCACGTAACTCACTTGAACTGTACACATGTGATCTTTTGTGATAATGCAACTCTATGCCGTTGTCCATGCACCATTGCTTGCCAGTAAAGTCTCGGTTGAGATATTCGTCACTAAGGAATCTAATGTGTATGGTTTGAGTCTGCAACATCTGCATCAAATCAAATTCTGTATCATATACCAAAATTTCATCCACATATCTACAGGCCTGTAACTGCACATAGCGTTCGTATGTGCTTTGTACTGGTTTGTTTTTGACTCCAGGACGATCAATTGTGGGATCGGTTTGCAAAGCCACAATCAAATAGTCGCACAACTGCTTTTCCATCTTGAGCATGGTCACATGACCAGCATGTAACAAATCAAAACTACTGCAATTAAACCCAATTTTCATCAATGCCTCCGGAGGATATAGAATACCAGTTGTTGATTGAGTGTTCAGTATCTCTAAACCACCAATACAAATCAGACCCAGACCAGTCAGCAAATTGTTCTTGATACCATTCAATGCTTCTAGGATAAGTCACTTGGGCAGAATCATACATTCTTTTTTTGGCTTTGAGCGGTTTGTAAGGGTTGTGTAAACCTATGAATACAAATTTTGTAGCGTAGTTCATCAACTTATTGCGCAACCAAGGCATATCAATGTCCGGAATGCTTCCCAACACTTCTGTGCAAAT
>Ga0114960_10001479_pt1 | contig 18791 bp, 14 predicted proteins | sample C_130625_MF_Meta_FD_92637 | JGI IMG/M metagenome (GOLD analysis project Ga0114960, IMG submission 92637) | Freshwater microbial communities from Lake Croche, Canada to study carbon cycling - C_130625_MF_MetaG | ecosystem: Environmental > Aquatic > Freshwater > Lake | place: Lake Croche, Canada... | reverse complement strand
TTCCTTACGTCCCGTTTTAACGAAGGTATATACACATCATAATGTAACTTATAGATATGTTTATAATAGGTCTCTTTAATCCTTACGTTCTTCTTCAAAACGTATTTCAATACGTAAGAATCATATACATTGGTTATAAAATCATTAAATTGCGCGGCATGTCTACGAAACGCCTTTTTCTCTAATGGATAAAACGATAAATACTCGCTTATTTTACCAATATGTAGGAAACAAAGATATTTATATAGTAAATCATGGTGCGCATTTCGGCGTTTAAATAGCTTCAAATATTCGATATTTTGGATTTGAAACATTTCCCCCGTATTCAGTCGCGTTATCATAACGCCGCGGTTTTTAATATTCCTATGAATCGACATTTCTTGACATACAATATCATTCAATGATTTATTCGGGTCTATTTCTTCGGGAAAACGAATCGGCGTATATTGGAAAATGGGCCATTTTTTATAATAGCGTGGGTTTATTAACCTGACCCTAGCCTTATCTGCGTGTTCAATTAAATACACGGCCGCCAAATAAAGGGCCGGCTCACTTAGATCCAAACATATTTTATTTTTCGGGTGCTGTAAAATAAACGAATAACACATATCTTTGGGCAAATGTTTCACCAATTCGAGGTCGTTTAAATCGTCGCTTTTCGATGCGTGTAATGTATCTAAAAAAAGTTTTAAAAACGTCGGTCTTTCGTTCGTTTTCCTATCTATTCCGTAAGAATACCTCCCACTAACTCCCGATTTAGTAGAGATTTCCCACATAGAAGAGCGCGGTTCGTAAAACAAATTTATCATAACCCCTTCTACGATTTCGTTAATCAAAAGGTCCGGTTCGCCAAATAAAAGAGGGCATTTTTTAATAAACTCGCTAACGTCGTGTGTTTTGGGCGGCGAAAAACAGAGTAGTCGTCGTTCAGGGCATGATAATACGACGGACCTATATAAACTATTACTGACGTCGTTGTATGACAAGCCCAAATTACCGTAATTTAATATACTATATACGGCATAATCCGAGTATACGATTTTTTCGTTTATTTTATCTTTGGAAAAGGTGGTTGTATCGATGCTTATAGGTCCGCTACTGCTAATTGGATTTGGTCCACTGCCGCTTAAATCAATAAGGTTTTCCATTATTGTTTTATGTATTATTTAATCGTTATATAATAAAGGGTGATATTAGTTATGTATGTTGAACCCTAACCTTTATGTCTTTTATGTATTCGTAGACATATAGTCCCTCCTTTCTTTCAAAGGTTTAACTGTGTAAAAACTCGTAAAATAATTATTAGTTATATATAGATAAAACTGGATAAATAATTTAGTTGTTTACTATATACGTAATATACAAACATGGCAAACGATAACGAAGAGGGGGCAAATATAGACGAAGATGAGGTAAAAGAGGTCGACGAAAAAGGACCAAAAGAGGCCGAAACAGGTGTTACCGAATACTCTATAAACCTAGAACTCGGCGATATTATTGAAATCATAGCTCCCTCTAATCCGACCATCAATGAGATAACCGCCATCATCATCTATGTGGATGCCAAAACCATAAAACTCATCAATGTCGCCACTACCACTTTCCATCAGCTTCATATTACCGAAGAAGGTAGATTCACCGACGAATCTATTACCCAAATCCATCTCCTCGGTCGTAGCGAAGACAAGGGTTACGCCCGACAACAGAATTTATTACCCGGAAAATGGGTCGATATACAGTTTGGCGGCGAGTATCCCACCATAATTAGCGGCGAAATCACCAATTTAGAAGAAGATATGATTGAAGTCACGACTTACCCAGGCCTGCGCGCCATCTATATCAACTTCGGCTATAAAGGTATTCCCGAAGACATCCCCCTTCTTTCCATTCTTATACGCGAAAAACCCCTTTCCATACGTAAGTTCGGTTCTCTATCTGCCATTAAACAACAAATAGAAAAGGGCGAAGAGCTCGTCCCTCAAGAAGAGTCCCCCGCTACGACCGAATTCTTAGAATCCGGCGAATCCATTATCACTATTCCCGAGGGCGCCATCCCCGACGAAAATATCATAGAAAAACTCCGCGAAACCTACGTCGAGGCCAACACCATCGTTTTCGGTAAAAAATTAGAGGCCATTGCCCAACTCGTAGAAGTTCCCGAAAACCAGCGCCGTTATGGTATCGACGAACAAACCAATAATATGATGGACGAATTTCTTTCTACCGTGCCCAATAGCCAGCGCACCAAGGGTGTTATGGATAATATTCATATGTTAATCGAGCGTTTTAAGCAGCTCCGTTCCGAGTTCTCGAAATTCGATAAAAATCAAAACGTATACGAAGAGAAAACGGTCGGGGCCTTTTATAAACCTCTCGTAGAGCGTATTAAACGCCTAGATACGGACTTAAAATGGATTGTTCCTGTTGTCGCGAATCGCCGTAAAATCTATGATATGGATGTAGATATCAATATACCTGATGTCACGCCAATGCGAATCGTGGATGAAATCGCGGAAATACAAACATCGCAAGAGGAATACTATAAAAATAATTCCAAAGACCCTAATCTTACCTATGTAAATATGAATAAGCGGTATAATGATATATTGACGCCTTTTGAAGAACCTGATAATAATAAGGTCGATATATTGACGGCTCAGTCGGTTCTCACCAACCTAGATTCTATCATAGATAATTTGGGCGATTTTAAAAGTAGTGTCATGTCCAAGTCGGAGGTCATCAAGCGTAAATTTGTCATCCAACGTTATAATTTGGGCTCGAGCTATATGGCCCAACAGGTCATGAAATCGGGGAAAACGATATATATGCGTTCGGCCATGACCCCCGCCGATAAAATAAGCATAAAATCGTTGATTATGCTACCCGAACCCATTGTAAAGTTCTCGTGTATTAATTTACCAAGCACTTCTATTTTGGACCGAGCCCATTTACATCATAATTATTTTTCGTTATTTCGCGCGCTTCGAAAGAATACGGAAATTTTGCCGCAAATCATAGAGGATATTTCTACGGAATTGGACTATGACGAAGGTAATGATGGTGGTAATAAAACAGAATTTTTAAAGCGTATACAAGAATTCGTATTATCGCCCGAGGCCGATGTCAATGACGACGATAAATTCGGCGCCTTATTGGAGACCATCATACCCAAGACGCGTTTTTTGGTTCGTGCCATACGTAAAAACGTGACCGACCGTTTTTCTTTCCTCGGCTTTGTATCTAAGTTAGAGCCTTTCATGGTCTACCCCAAAGACGTGACTTATAAGCAATATATGGAAATACGCTATGCCATTAAGGAAAAGATTACGGAATTAAATAAATCGGTCAATGAGAAATCTGCCCTCTATTCCGGTATACGTAACGCGAAATATAATATCGCGACCAAACCCAATGCCGTATTACGCGCACTGACCGAAGAGAAGAAGTTTTCCGAGGTGTTTTTCCAGAGTTATGGACTGAATAAGAAAACGGACCAAGGTCAAGGTATGGGTCAGGGTCAAGGGTATGGCAATGAGGGAAAAAAGGCACTCGACTTGACATCGCAAGAAATATTAGAAAAGATATTGGCCATTGACAACGGTAACTTATATACCAACCTATTGACGACCGCCATGATTTCCCTCATGACCCCCGATTCGCTCACTAACGCATTGGCTCAACCCGACCTCGATGACATAAATGCCATGGAAAAGATAAAACCCACCGACTGTAACCGCCGTTTCCTTACCAAACGCTACAGCTCATTGTCCGAACTACAAAAGGATAACCATAAAGAAGACGTATTTTATGATAAGGACTTTGATGATACGCCCTATGAAATCATGAACAAATACAAGGACGAGCAAAAGAAACTACTGAACGAGCTATTTGTGGAATTCTTGGAGGAGAGTTTGGTCCATAAACACGACTGCCCCAAGGCGATGGTGAAAGAGCTCGCCGCTACTCTCATTGCCGGTAAAAAGGCGGTCAAGGACGGCGAATATGCCATTTTGGAAATAAAACCCAAATTACCTGCGGGTGTAGATGAGAGCACCCTATCGGCCGCCGAAAAAGAGTCCGTTCAGTCAGAATCCGACGCGCGTAAGAAAATCCAGTATTATAAACGCATCAAAAATACGTGGGTCTACGATAAAGACATTGGCGAAGAGTCGTTTTTGGATAACAATACGCTATTCTGTAATATTACGGAGAAGTGTTTTAAAAACCAACGAAATAAGGTATGCGAAGACGAGGATACGGTCGAGGGGCGCATGAAACGCCTAGCGCGTAAGAATTTGGAGGGGGAATTCGATAAGCGTTATGCCGTGTCGGTGGAAGAATTACAAGGAGAACTCGCCAAAAACATAGAATACTACGTCAAACAATTAGGCCGCCTTTACTTCCAAAAAGAAATACAAACCTATAAGACGAATAATCTCGCCTATGAAATGGGTAATATGGCATCCACGGTTACCATAATAAACTCGCCCTATTTGAAATTACGCGACTTGATAATAGGTCAGGATGATTTTGCCAAAAAGCAGGGCGACATCTGTCTATTTGCCGACCGTTTTACACGCGAGCCGATGATATCGGAATTGGAAGAGAGCCCGCACTGGTTATACTGTAAAGAAACGAATACTAAGCTGTTACCGCGGTTTTTATTGGATTTGGCGAAGGTATTCGTTACGGGTGGTAATTATAGTCAAAAGTTGGCCGAAGTTTGCCGCACGAACGGCCGTATCAGCGAAGACGGCGATTCCGTAGTTGATAGGCACTCCGGTATGATTATACAAAAGCTGGAATATAGTTCGGAAGAAGGGTTCGATACGGCGGGTTTCCATATCACGACCAATGATATCATGGAGAAAGATTTGGGAACCGTCGTGCTCGAGGCCATCGGTAAAAAAGAGAAGCCGATTCTTGAGAGCGAACAAAGCAATATGATTTATAATGTATTCGCCACCATATGCTCCAATATTGACATCCCCTTGGATACCATAAGTGAATTCGTAGTGCGCGTTTCTAATGAGGTTATCGAAAAGGCGGTGGTCAGTGATACCTCTTATGCCAAGCGGTCGGCGGCAAACGAAAAGAAGACGGGTAAACCTCTTCAACCCTACAAATCATACAAGAACGAAACCATGGTTACTATTATCGGGTCTGTCATATTAGTCGCCATTCAGACCGCCATACCCTCTTTCAAGACGCGTAAAACGCTGGCCGGTTGTGTCCGCTCGTTTAGTGGGTATCCTTTGGACGGCGGCGTCGAAGATATGACCGGCATGAAATATATCGCATGCGCCTTGGATAAGAGTAAGAGTAGCACGAGCCCATGGGATTCTATTGCCCGATTAAAGACGGATACCCTCGTTCAGCGCATGAAGGTCATTACCGACGAATATATTGTAAAACGCGATGATATCAACGACCTTTATATTAAAAAACGCGAATATGTGTTATTGAACCCCGAAGCCGTTTCTGTGGCGGAACATAGTATCGAAAAATGGGTCCACTTCTTACCACCTATCGTCGGCGTGGAAGTCAGCAAAAAACTACATAATGTTACGTCGGACTTTATCAATGAATATAAAGAGCTCATCCGTAAAGGCAGCGCCACGCAAATAGACTTTATTAATACGATAAAGAGTAAAATGGCGCTCTATGGCTATTCTCTCATTGAAACCGTAAATGCCGTCGTCAAAGAGAAGAATTTGCTCCTGAAAACGTCATCCCTCGTGCCGTTTTTGGAAAACGCCTGCTGTTCCGAGTCCATATTGACTAACCCCATTATCTATTTTAATCAGGAAAACGCCAATATTCGCATATGTATCAAGGCGACCCGACAATTATCGAAAACGATGTCGTATACACGCGAATTATCGAGGGCGGCGTTTTTATATAATCCCGAATTTACGGGAATTCGCTATCCCAGTATACCCGCGGGCCATTTACTCGAAAACATGTATGCCGCCATTATATTTTACTGTAATTTCGACCGCCCGGTCCCTATACCCGAGGCATTCAAGGTCATTTGTAGCGAAAAACCCTCGCCGGATTCCTATAATATCTATTGGCCGCTCGCCGATAAGATTGCCTTTTTAAAACAAAACGGTAAAAACTATGATATCGAGCATTTACGGCAACTTATGACGCTGGTTAACTCGCAAAACCTCGTTCAAATCGAACCCGCGCGCGAATATACGATGATAGACCGCCTCAAAGACGTGATTGAAAGATTGGATATGGCCAATACGAAGGTTATCGAAGAGCCCTTACGCGAACTTTTACGCGGAGTTTTGGATACCTATGATGGTAAGAAGTATTATAATAAAGAATACGTGGAGAAGCATAAGGTGGGCGAAACCGACCCTTTATCGGAACTCAAAAACTATCTCATAAAGACGAATAAGAAATTACGTAAGTTATTGATGGACTATTTTGATACCTATGGAAAGTTGTCGGCGAACGAATATAATAAGTTGAGCCTGTTTTTAGTGAATATCCAAAAGTGGGAGGTGGACGAGCAAGACTTATCGGAAAAGTATTACGATGAGGGCTTATATACGTCCACGCAATTCGTCGCGAATTGTATACAGAATATGACGCGCGTTTATCCTTCTATTTTGATGAACGATAGTGGTTTCTATAAGAAGGTCCATAAACACTGGGGTCTTTCCGAGAAACATAGGATAGATGTGGTCAAATTTATAGATAAATATTATGAGAAAATAGAGAAGTTTAAACAAGACGCTGTTTTGACGCGGGTTTTGAAAGAAGTCGAAACGAAGCTGCTCGATATCATTGTGTTTATCGAAAATATTCCTATTTATACACCCATAGTGAAGAATATGGGTAGTGAAGATGATAAGGATACGAACAAAAAAAACATCCAAGAATTCTACTCTATTTTCGATAAGGAAACCATCTATATGTTATTTACCAACTGCTTCTTATCCGTGATTTATGAATATATGGTGGTCAGCGACGATGCCGAACTTATCAATAGCGACCAAGAGATTCATAAGGTGGAAGTGCGCCAGTCTCTGAAATCGCGCATGAATATGTCGGATTTATTGACGTCGGCGGATGTAGAGACCGACGACGCAGAGAGCGAAGAGCGCGACCGTATATCACAACAATATAGCGGTAAACATTTGGAATTAAAGGAACGTGTGTCTGCCTTGTTGCTCACCTTTTTGGACATTGAAAAGGAGAATAAAGAGACGGTGGATTTTTCTTATGCGCAGATTATTAAACGCGTCAATCGTTCCAAAGAGAAGGAGAAGAAAGAAATCATCGAATTTTTGGGTAATATGTCGATTGATGAACGTAAGGTCGAAGATATGTTTAAAAATTATAGGATTGGACGCTGGAATGTGGGTCAACAAAAGGGGCTTATTCAATACGATAAAAATACGTATGATAGAGAGCGTGATGAGTTGTTGCGTAAATTACATGATGGTGATTCGACCGATATGGATGAAGTAGACCTGATGTTGAGAGATGTGTATGAAATGGATGCGGATGATGAGAAAGCCGTCGAGCAGGAGGATGAGATGAATATGTTGGATGATATGAATCAGTTGAATCCTGAGTTTATGGACGGTGTATATTATCAGGAAGATGCGGAGGATGAGGGGGACTACTATTGAGGTTTCCTCTGGCTCCCTATGCGATCCGCAGGTTGAGGCCACTACGTGGCCTCTGACCCCTCAAAATTGAAACCTTTTATTCTATAACAAAAGGTTTCAAAAAAGACAAAAACGTAAGGGCTAAAATGTCCGACTTGATTAGCCTGATTCTACCAGCAGACCTTATTCCTATTATCAAGGAATACACCGGAGAAATCCGTATTCGTAATGGACGGCCTATGAAGCAGTTCAAACAAAACGACCGACGTTATAGAATGCTACAACGTATTCCCAAAATTAGACAGCTGAATACAGCTACGAATCTTGAATACGAGAAGCGAGGCGCGGTCTGGTTCAAAACATCAGATAAAAGCCGCCATATAGTCATTAGTGTATATTGGGACAACATATATAAATGGCAAGTGTGGGAGATGCGAATTTTAGGCGGAAGTGTCGTTTCGCGATTTTTATAATGCGTAGTAATAAGTAAATGGAAAATAATAGAGAATATAGTGTATTATTACTTTTCTCATCTTTTATTTTTATTACAAACGCATTAACGAGTTATTACAAAGAATATTATGTTTATTGTTGTTTATTTGTTTGCCTTACAATAACATCTCTGATTTTTCACTATAATACTAATATTTACACTACCATATTAGACAAAGTTTTTATTTTAGCTATTGTTTCATATGGCGGGTATGTATTATACAATAAAACCACAATAGATAACCAAATTTATGTTTTATTAAGTGTAATTACGTTTGTATTATGTGTGTTTTTATTCTGTTATGGTTACTGTATTGGTGACTATTGCTATCATCCTGATAGGCACATAGGTGATGTATATCACTCTATGCTTCATATTATAAGTTCCATTGGACATCATATCATAATATTTTTGTAATGAGTGGAATCATAGGTTCATTCTGCCAATTTTATTATACTAATAATATAGTTAAAAACCATGTATAATATCAAAGGCTTTGTCTACCAACATAAGTTATATATCGCCATCTTTATTTTTTTATGCTGTTTCCTAGTCGTCCATAATATCAAGCCCAGTTTTTTATATAACGACGAAGGGGGGTTTCGTCCGTTTGGTTTAGGATATAGTCATAAAACCGTGGTTCCCATGTGGGCCGTGGCGATTATTTTAGCCATTTTTTCATATCTGGCAGTAAATGTGTTCCTGGTCATCTAAGGAGGGGGAACCTTCGGAATCCTTGCTATCCCTTTCTTCGAGTAATATATCTAGGTCCTACGGTTCACTTGCCAATAATCACTATGTTTACATTATATAGACAACCATGGACAGACCCCGATTGATTGAAACCGGCACCCACATGTATTTAAAAGACATCTTAAAAACCTGCCATAATTACCGAACCAACATATATTATTTTGCCTTCAATACCTTTGTATTATTTTTGATAGTGGGTATTACCGGCTTGGCCCTCTACTATTGTAATAAACAAAAGCTTTCTGACTATGAAAAAAAACAGAGATTGGTGCGCGACCAACAATATATCCTCTCCAAAATAAGATATCATCAAGAAGATAATAAGAAACAGAAAGAACAGCTGAGTAGTATAACGAATTTACCAGGGTTAAACTACAGCAGGGGAACCTAGGTTCCCCTCAATGATATCGAAGATGTCATAAGGTTGATGTCACTATGTGGCATCTTGACCCACGCCCCCTCCTTACCTGTTTAATAAGAATCCCTTATAAATTACATTTGAGAGATGGGGTTTTCTATAATGGTCTTCGTTTCGTGGCATATAGAACCAGACAATACATTTTAATGAGCGAGTTCATCAAATCTCTATTGGGCAAATTTGATAAACTACTCGGCTCCTCGCCTTCATCCGTGCTAATCTTCATTCTATAATCGGCGATACTATATACATTTTCCAGAGCTTTATGTATTTGGTACGCCACAGTAATCGTGTTATCATTCGCTTTATAACCATTCGGATTATAGTGTGTATTGGGTTGAAATGTATCTCGGATATGCTTTACGGCATTATACGCGGGGTTAACGAGTTTACCCCCCGTAAAATAGGAGGGGTTTCTACCGAGACTATTTTCGATGGCGCATTGTATGGCCGTCCGTAGGTGGTGCGCCCTTCCGTTACGCATTCCCCTGACTCTTTGTGCTATATCACAATATTTTTCCTTCAAAACACACAGCCTTATTTCAGGGCGTAGGAATCCGATGATATATTGGACCATATCGGGCGGTAACTTATCGACAATGGCCAGTGCCTCCGCTTCCTTATACGCATCATAGACCGCCTTGCGCTTATCCTTTTTCATGGTTTCTATAATGGCCAATGCCCTCGTCTTTTGGTTTTTAATGGAATTACTCCATTTAAGCAGTGTGCTTTTGATACGGGTTTCCATGATGTCTATATAGAGTAGTTGGTTATCGAGGATGTTGATAATATCGTCGGTGTCCTCTGTCTTTTTCGAGTAAAACCTATATTTATTCATTTCTTCGAGGTCAAATTCGGCGAATTTATCGAGTTGTTGCTCAATGACTATATCCACGGCGCCTATATCAGGGATATTTTTATAGCCCGTTCGCAGGGCCTTGAGAGCGGCAATACGCTGGTCTTTTGTAAGAGTCGCGTTTTTCAGTAAAAGGGGGTTGGATTTTAGAGGTGCCATGTTTGTTTTTTTGTGGTGTTTCTACTGAATGTAGCCAATTAGGGTTCAATTTTGGCAGGTTAGATTCTTCTTCTCTGCCACACGTTCTTTATATTTCTGTGAAATCTTTTCTTTGTTTTTTTGATAATGAGTTTTGGAATATGCTCGCTTTTTATCTCTCTTTTCCTCTTCGCTCATAGGTGGCTTACGCATCGCCTTAACCGGTAATTGTCTTGATTTCACTACTTTATTATCATGTTTGTGCTTCGATGGAATATTGAATGATGTAGCGAATGAGTCAATATCATACTCACAATTTGTGTCATTTTCATCTATATCAGAATAAGCTGTAGTATTGGTAATAACATGACCAAGCCCAAAGTATTTTTTGACCGACTCTTTCATTCGACGGAATACTATACGAGCAGTCGCAAACTCATTATCATCTTCAATATTGCGAACCAATATTCCGAAAAATTCCCGTTCCAAATTTACTCTATATTCATATAACATTTGATGAAACTTGCGCTCGACCTCTCTCGCTTTCTCTTCGCTCGAAAATATGAGTTCATCTTTCACCTCAAAATGGATAGGGACTCCTGTATCTCCATAATACAGTTGTTTGCTTCTTATATCGCTATGTTTTGAATATCCAATTTTCAGTAAGAACGGCATGGATGGATTATACATTTTATACACAGACCATTTCTCTTCGACGTTGATTTGTTCTTCAATATTGATTCGATGGGGCGGCTCGGACATTTTTTATATCAATTGAAAGAATCTGTCCATATGGTTCAATTTTGGCGGGACTTTCATTTTTGACAGGGCTAACGTAGTGAAAGCGATCGTGAAGGAGTCTTATGGTCCCCCTCATCGTAGGACTCCTTCGGGTTCCTCCGGAGTCCCTCCTAAATAAGTATATTTATATAGTATAACTAACCCAAACCAAAAATGACTACCAACATAATGCGAGTCCAGCGCGAATACGTTATGTCGGCAAAAAACACCGCCCAAGCTAAACTCATCTCCATTTTAGAATCTTTAAATAAACAAACAAATACTATTCAAATTCGAGAACCTCTACATGGCGACGTCGATTTCTCGGATTTAAGAGAATTCGGGTTTGGTAACATAGAAAACATCGAATTTGCCGAGGGCGAGATTACCAATATCACGGGCCTTCCCGAAAACCTAAAAAAGTTGGTATGTCCGAAGAATCTTTTAGTGAACCTAGTTGATTTACCCGTCGGATTGGAGCATTTGGATGTCACGCGAAACCTCATAAGTTCTCTAGATTTACTCGAATTAAACCGGCTCGCGACCTTGAACATATCCTTTAACCAATTTACCGAGATAGAAGACCTCCCGCCCTGTCTTTTAGAGTTATATTGCCAAAATAACCTGCTCACTTATTTGAACCTAGAGGGTCTGGTCCAACTAAAAACGTTGAATGTTTCTAACAATAAAATTACTGTTATTGAGAACCTGCCGGAGACTGTTGTTACTCTCCTAGTAGATAACAATCCCAGCATCGAATTTCGTAATACGCCGGCTGTGCCCAAACCGGCTCACGGCGACTCCGAAGAAGACGGTGAGTCTCATCGCAAACTCGAATACCAGGACGCCTTAAATGAGTATTTCAAATTGAAACAGAAATACGACGAAAAAACGTATAAATTGAAACGCACTGCTTATGACCGTGCGGAAACCAAGAAAGAGAAACGCGCGGCGGTGTTATCGGTCAAGCCCCAGTGTGTGAAATGCGGGCGCGGGGTCGGCACCATATTCGCTAAGAAAAACAACCGATTTACTGCCATTTGCGGCGATACCAAGAACCCATGTCGGTTGGATATCCAGATATTCACCGGCGAATATACGCCCATTCAGTATTTATTATACGAAATGAAGGACGAAATCGAGGATTTTAAAGAAGCCATCATTCGCCAGAAGTTAGATACCCTGTTCAATTATATCAACGAGGCCGAATCCGTCGAGCGTTTTAAAAAAGAAATCGAGGGATTTAATGAACTTAATCATATGTATAAGGAATTGAACGATAAGAATAACGAACTTTATTATAACCGCGATAAAAAAGACCTAATGGACCGCAAAGAAAGCGACATTTTTGTTTTGATTGAGAAAATACGGGTGCTTTTGGGGGAATATAAAAAAACGAATAATCCGGAAATATTGAGAACCGCCGTTCAGATGCAAGTCGAGGAATTATTACCCGAAGTGCGTAATTTGCGTATGTTACAGTATGAAGTATTGGAGATGGACGAGGGGCAGCTTATAAAGCATCCTGTGGTATTGGGGAAGGCGGAAAATACGTTTAGTGAGGCGCCGAGGGTGGTGCGTTTTTTAAAGTGAAGCAAGCCCTAGGTTCCCTCCGCGACCCCCCTCCTTTTATTTGGTAGGACAACGAGGAATTTACCTATGAAAACGGCGGGGGGCGCGTCTTTATATTACTTTGAAAATATATTACACCCTTGAAGATTTAAAATGGGACGCCCGACGGGCGTCTCACTAGATATTTAAGGGCAACGTTATTGCGAAGCAATTACCCGAAGGGTAATCCGATAAATCAATTAAAAGGCAAACCTCCTACGGAGGTTTGTTCCATTTTAAATGTTCATCGGTGTATATTGCCGCCTAATCGATTTGTAGTAACAACTGGATTATTCTCTCATAATGTTCGATGATTTCTCTAACACGGGCTGTATTGAGGTCATCTGCGCCCTCATGGAGAACCTCTGCGGCTCTATGTAGCATCTTAATATGCTCTACGTAACGCTCAGGAGGCACCGTGAATTCTCTTTCCATTTTATGACTTTGATACAAGGTCATAAAATATACCAAATGGGTTCAATTTTGATGGGTTTCCCCAGGTGCCCATTCGACATTATCGATAAAAAAACTTAGAGCAACGCGTATTTTAAGTGCCGACTTTGTTAGTCCTTATAAACCTTCAAAGTTCTTCTTTTGGTATATTTCTTTACAAGATGTTTATTTTTATAGTAATCTTTATTATAAGCATAAATGAAGTAATTTTCATAGTTATCCTGTTTAATTTTCCCTATTGATGATTTTACACTTTCGTCTAACGCAGTAAAAGTATTCGGTTTATCCAACTTGATATAATGTTTCATCTGGTTAAAAAACTGTTCAATGCTATTCAAACGTGGGTGATATGGGCAAGTATATACTAAAAAATTTCCACTATCCCTTATGATTTGTTTTGTCTCTTCCTTTTTATGTATTTGACCGTTATCTAATACAAACAGTTTGCCCTTTACCTTACTACATATCTTTTTCAAAAATTCATTAAATCGCTCAGCATTTACGGCACCATTTTGATATAATTCAGATGCTATACATTTTTTATTGTTTATCGCAACAACTAAAGAATATTTTTTGAATACTTCATTATTCGTTGTTTTCTTTACACATCTATCTCCCAAAAATGCTCTACAATATTTATGCGTTAGAGATGTGCTTACAGAAGTTTCGTCAATAGAAATAATATCTTCTAATTTGTATTTACGAATTACATCAAAGAATTCTTTTAGTTCTTCTTTTTCGTTTCTAATATTTCCTCTATACGTTTTTGGGAAATGTTTGAATGTTGCTCGTTTTCTTGTAATATTATTATCTCTAATAATATCGGATAAATACTGTCTGGATATATCTAAATTTGGAAACTTTACCTTGAGTAATTCGTGTAAAAAATTCATTTGAATATCGTTATGGTTACGTAGAGTTTCCTTTATAAATTGAATATGTTGTTTTTCTAATTTATAAGACCCTAATTTTCTTGTTTTTCTATCTACATTTTTCTTTGTTTCATATCGCTCAACCCATCGTTTCAAACTTCTTTCACTACATTCAAATATTTTACACACTTGAACGTAGTTGTTAATTTGGTTATAATAATTTACGGCTTTTAACTTCAAATCTGGTGTAAATTGTTTGGTCATTTATATAATTATAGAAATTATATAAGTTTATCTTTTGAAAAAGTTTGTTATTTTAACGCATTTACATTTTCTTTTATTACAATTAGCACATATAGTTCTATTATACTTATCCATTATAAAGTTAGACACATCGCATTTACAGTAATTTATATTACAAATGGAACATGTATTATTTTGTTCCAATAATTTTTTCAGATATTCTGCTTCCTTTCTCAGTTTTTCGTTATATTCTTCTACTAATCTTTTTCGTTCTTTTTCTTTTTCTAATTCAAGTTGCTTTCTTAAATTTTCTCTTTCTAATCTTTCTTTTTCGCGTTCTAATTCTATTTTGTGTTGAATTTGAATAGTTCTTTCGTCTTCTTTTCTCATATTGAATAATTCACGCATCTCATTTTCTTGTTCTTTTTCTTTAATTCGCATTCGCTCTAACATGTTGTAATATTGCTTTCTTTCATAATTTTCTTTTTCTTCGCAAAATCCACATTTGTATTCTCTTTTACATTCTATCTCTATTTCGCCATTATTTTCATTAGAGTTAATTTTGTTTATAAAAGTTTCCGCGTCTATTTCAACCCAAGGTTCAGGTCTATTGTCTTCCCTCGTCCTATTTTTATAACATATCTCAAAAATATATTTAATGTTGTCGTTTTCAACCAACGCAACATCAGCACTACGATTGGAATTATTATATTGAAATTTATATTCAATAATCGCACTTGTGATATCATTATAAGTATCGTGTGTTATTTCAGAAATACATTCAGGGTCTTCATAACAATTATAACATTTTCTATAAAACGCCATATTGGTTTTGTTATCCAATAACATTTTCATCAGCATTTTTGCGTCTTTATGTATTTGACTTTCGCTTGGTCTATCATAATAATAGCAAGGATTATCCGATTTTTTATGAGCATAATGAGATTGTTTTATTTTACCCTTTCTAAAAATCACGTCTTTGTCGCACGATGGACACTTATATTTATTTTCTTTACTTGCTATTTTCGGATATTCATATTTTAATGTTTCTTTGTTTATAGCACCCATAGAAAAGTGGTTAAACATTTTACTATAATTATTATGGTAAAAATGTTTAAGTAAGTTTTATTTTAAGAAAAATATTTAAAAATTTGTATCCATATATAATAACAAATGGAAGAACCTATTAATTTTAAACGACTTTACGAGTTGTCTATTATAGAAAAAGAACAAATCATGAATGATAATCAGAAACATTTAGAAAAAATTAATGAATTAACGAAAGAATTAAACGAATATAAAATAGAAAATTATGGTAAGAAAACGTATTATCAAAAGAATAAAGAAAAGATTATTGAGAAAGTAAAAGAATATAATAAAACAAATGTAAAATCGCCCGAAAAGATTAAAGAATATAACAAAAAAGCGTATGAAAAACGAAAGTTAAAAAAACTGGAAGAAGTCCAAAATTCAGAGAAATGATTATTTAGGAAAAGTTGTGAATAAATAATTATTTAGGAAAAACATTTAGAATTATTTTCTCATTCTAATCTATAGAATGGAACTGGAAGAAAAACCACCTGACCCACCTGAAAAAGAACAGGTGTATCGGATTATAAAGTGTCCGCTAAAATGCGTAATGAAAAGGTATGATACATTACAACCTATTATTGAAAAAGCAGTTGGGGATATAAACGAAATAGTTGTTTTGTCTTATCAATTCATACGGTTATATTTACTTGATAAGTTCAATAATAAAAAAGAACTACCTACTATCAATAAGCAATTTGTATTAGATGTGATAAAAACAGTTAGTTCGCCAAACTCAAAACGAGGTCAAAAAACCAAGGAGGAAAATATCAAAAATGCCTCTGGAAAAATAGATATGAAAAGGTTTTATAGAGAAGAGTTTTCACAGTTAGTTTCTAATCAACCATGCTATTCCAATAAAACTCATATATTAGCAATTACCGCAAATGAAATGATTACTTGTATTCACACAAACATTTCCACTCATTTTGTAAAGCATTTATTCAAGTATATCAATCTTTTATTCAAAGACCCAAAATCAATAGAAATCAAAACAGAAAAGGATAAACAAAAGCGTAAGGAACTATATAAAGAACTTAATCAAGATATAAGAGATTTGAAGAGTGATTTAATAAATAATAAAATAGAAGTTTCAAAACCAGAATATCATACATGGATTAAAGAAAATAAGGGATTTTTATTCCCAACCAAAGTGAATAAATCGGTTGCTTATGACGTAAAGGCAAACCCAGAAAAATACATTAAGTATTCATTTTATATCAATCAGAAAATAGAAGAATTGGGCAAAAGACCTGACCAAGTTATACCGCAACGAAATAATATTGTCCCCAAACATATTACGTTAAACTCTAATGGTATTATTGATTTGATTGATGATAAAAAACGCGAAATGTTTGAATATAACAAAAGCGAATTGGTATTACATGCGAAAAAACATCAAAAACATATTTGGAGTAAAATATTAAAGTTAGAAAAGAAAGATATTTTCAAACAGAAAGAATATGTTTTTTATAATCAAATCATTACGGACGGTTTTAGTTGTTCGCTACTTTTTATTTTGAAAAAATACAAGGATAAGGAATATGGCGACAAATTGCCCACTGTAAATAATGAAACAGATTTTACCAAGTTAGAAGATTTATCCAAGGAAGTATGCGATGAATTTCTAACAGATAAATACAAGTTGGTTTCATTAGACCCTGGTAAAATTCGTCCTATAACTATGATTGATGAAAATAACAAATTCTTCAAATATACTGCTTGTAGAAGACGCTTTGAAACTTATACCAAGCAAAGTGCTTCTATTATCAATAAAGAAAAAATAAACCATAACATCAAGCAAAAAGAAGCGGTATTATCTGTTTACAAATCAAGGACACTCAACCAAGAAGAATATAAGAATTTCATAATAAATAAAACGAAAATCAATAATGAAATAAAAGATTTTTACCAAAGACCACTTTTCAGAAAATTAGCATTCCGTAGATATGTAAGAACAAAACAAAGTGAAGTAAAACTATTGAATGAAATAGAGAATACCTATCTAACCAAAGAAGAAAAGGAAAATGGTAAGAAAATTGTTATTTTACACGGTGATTACAGCAGGGCAACACAAATGAAAGGCACTATTCCAACACCAAATATAGGAATGAAAAAGTTGTTATTGAGTAGGTTTGAAATTATTGATGTAAATGAATTCAATACCAGTAAATTATACAATAAAACTTTGAAAGAAATGGAAAATGTGAAAGTAAAAAGAAGGAAACATATGAAGCAACTCCACGAAATACTAACTCCAAAAGAGGAAACCAATTGTCGTATATTCGTGAATAGAGATGTGAATGCTTGTAAGAATATTTTATTACTTGGAAAATGTTATTTAATGAACCAAACAAGACCGGAGGAATTCAAAAGGCAAGTAGTAAAGAAAGAAGTAATAAAGAAACCAAGAAAAACAAAACAACAAATCGTTGTTCCGTCTGGGTAGTTAGACGGAATAACATTCTGGTGGGAACTTGTATATCTACCCAATCTTATATACGAGTAAAAAGCCCACTATCTTGAATTTAGCCAGAATGCGTGTGTATTTTTTGCCTTCGTAAGTCGGCGTTTAAAATACGCGTTGCTCTAAATAGAACCGGATTTGTTATATATTATGAAATACCTAACCGCCCTTATCAAAAAGTTACTCCCAAAAGAATTGCCAAAACCTGTCGGTAGATGGAGAATAGAGAATTGTAATAAGCAAATGAACCAAAAAGTAGATTTATCAAATGAAGACCATTGCGGCCCTTGTGGGCAATATGCGTTAGAAAAGGTAGAATTAAAAAATATTAGAAAAACAGATATGTTTATAGAAAAGAAGTAAAAGTTTCACCTCCTTTTATTTGTTCTACGCTGTTTCTTTTGTTTTCGTTTACGGGTTTTCGCGCCGCCTTTGAGAACCTCCAAGGAACTCGAAAATTTTCCGTCGTTCAATAAATTCATCAATCCCTCTTTGGTATTTATTTTTTTCAAGCTTTTGGCGAGGGCGTCTACCTGATTCGCTTTATCCTGGTCTCTACGTTTTTCAAACATACCCCTTTTTTCGTTTGCCCTCTGTATTATAGAATTTAACGTATTGTATTTACCTCGCACTGAACCAGGTAACGAATCTTTGATGTCTTGAGTAAAAACGGTTTCTTTAAATTGAGGTGCGTTTCCGTGTGGTGTCGGAGGAAGGCTCTTCGTCCATTGTTCAATATCACTTTCGTAATTCGTGGAGGCACCTGTATTGGCGCCTTCGTTATTTTCCGACAAAGATTCGGTAGGTATTTGAAGAGCTAGTGGATTTACGGCAGACGCATTGACCTCAGTAGCAATTTCGTTATTGGTCGACGCGGCACTTTCAACCGTCTTTTGAGTGGCTAAAGAATTTTCACTTTCTAATTGGATACCATTTTTCTCCCTAATACGATTCTTTAATTCGATGATTTCTTTCGTTAGGTCT
>Ga0114960_10001477_pt1 | contig 18818 bp, 21 predicted proteins | sample C_130625_MF_Meta_FD_92637 | JGI IMG/M metagenome (GOLD analysis project Ga0114960, IMG submission 92637) | Freshwater microbial communities from Lake Croche, Canada to study carbon cycling - C_130625_MF_MetaG | ecosystem: Environmental > Aquatic > Freshwater > Lake | place: Lake Croche, Canada... | reverse complement strand
GGGCAGTCTTTGTTACGACATACAACATTCGTCAGATGATCCAGAGTACGGTCGTGCTCAATGTAGTCATTCACCGCAAACGTAGATGTCTTATCTTGCTGTAAAATGTGCTCATAGACTACCGGATTTTTACCAGTAATCTCACGCTTGAATGTACATTCTGGCTTGTGACACTTTTCATATGCAACATTTTTACCATCGACAACTTCCTCTTCAATCTGATAGAGACAGCTGCGACACGAAGGACAGAACTTTAGAGGCATTCTTGCTTTGTATATCAGGATCAATTCTAAATGCGTTTTCGTTCAAAATGGATTGGCTCAAGGAAAATAATCCAAGGTCAACATACGATGGCGTCAAAAGGTGGTCTACGCGAATTCCTTGAGAACCATAAGGCCGACGGGGTTTGGACTCACACATCGCTAGCCGGTGGTAAATATTTCGTTGGTGAAGATGCTATTACCCAATTTTATGAGCTATATGCTGAAGCAATTCTCGATCAAGATAAACAGTATCTAACAGAACGTTCGACCGATATTGGTCCACTTCGAATTGATTTTGATTTCATTTACCCGGCCGACATCAAGAATCATCTTCATACTCAAGATCAGGTTGTCAAATTTACGTCCGAATATCTGAAGATGATGGGTGATTATTTGGAACTTCCTTCTAACTTTGACGTATATGTCATGGAAAAGCGTAAGCCTACATTTGACTCAAAGAATAATCGCATGAAGTCTGGTATCCATATGGTTGTACCTGCAGTATGTAGTCACAAGTTTGTAGAACAGCGTGTACGCCGTGCACTTGTGAAGCGTATGGACGAGTTCTTTCCCGGACTTCCACTTAATGAGCCTTGGGAGAAGGTTTATGACGAGGCGGTTGTCAATCGTTCTGGTCCTTGGACGATGTACGGCTCTCGAAAGAATGATCCTAATGCTCTCCCATATTTGACTGCATATGTGCTCGAATGCTCGGAGGATGAAATCAAAATTAAGAACGACGTTCCTCAAATTTCTCTAGATCTTCTCAAAACTCTTTCTCTTCGTCGCGATGATAAAGATGAGACTCCTATGACCGAAGAAGGTAAGAAGCTTTACGAGGGAATCAAAGAACAACCTCAGGTACGCATTTCCGGTGGACGTGCAGTAACCCCTGGACGTGGACGTCCGGCTGTTCGTGGTGAGAAAACGAACTCTCGTGCTTCTTCACCCAACGGTCGCATCTTTGTACTGCTTGATCCTGATCGTAAAGAGTATATCAAGAAGCATGTGATGAACTTGAATGTATCACGCTGTGAAGGATATGAACAATGGGTACAACTTGCAATTTGTCTACATAACATTCATCCTGATTTGCTTGATGTGTTTCTAGATTTCAGCTCTCAGGATGAAAAGAAGTACAATGAGGCAGATTGTATCCAGAAGTGGAACGGCCTGACATTCCGTAATGATGGAGATCGTCTTGGAGAAGGAACTCTTCGTTATTGGTCTCGTGAAGATAATCATGAAGGATATATCGAAATTGAATCACAAAATGTAGATCGTCTTGTACTTGCTGCATGTTCTCAAACAGAACACGATACTGCATGTGTAATTCATGCGAAGTTTCGTGATAACTATGTTTGTTCTGATTTCCGAAACAATGTTTGGTATCGTTGGTCTGGTCATATCTGGAAGGAGAATGATTCAGGTGTAGATTTGCTACTCAAGCTTTCAAAGCAAATTGCAGAAATCTTTCTCAAGAGAATGGCCCTAACAACTACCGAAATGAGCAATCGCGGTCTTACAGAATGTGCGGGAGAAGGAAAGACTGATTGTGGTGTATGTGAATTTTGCAAACTTGAAAGTCAACGTAGTGGGCTAAATAAAGTATTTCTAAACTTGAAGAAGACATCATTCAAGGCAAATATTATGAAGGAATGTAAGGAACTATTCTTCGATGAAGACTTTACAAAGAAGGTAGATGCAAATAAGGATTTGATTGCATTCAATAACGGTGTATTTGATTTGGTAAAGATGGAGCTTCGCGATGGTAAACCCCAAGATTATATCTCATTCTCGACTGAAATTGATTATGATACAGAAAAGAAGTATTATGAATATGATTCTTGGCCTGCGATTGATAAGTTCATAAAGCAGGTTCTACCTGATATTGAAGTACGAGAGTATTTTATGAAGCATTTGGCAACTTGTTTGATTGGTGGTAATCCGGCTCAGAAGTTTCACATTCTGACCGGATCTGGTTCTAACGGTAAGTCCATGATTATGAATCTACTTTCCAAAGCTCTTGGTGATTACGCATGTACTGTTCCGATCTCTCTGTTTACTCAGAAACGAAAGGGATCCGGTTCAGCTGCTCCGGAAGTCATTCGTCTCAAAGGTCGTCGTTTCGTAACCATGCAGGAACCGGATGAGGCAATTGCTCTCAATACTGGATTGATGAAGGAAATTACTTCGGGAGAGAAGATGTACGCACGTGATCTGTTCAAGTCTGGTTGTGAGTTTGAAGTTCTTGCTAAGTTCCACCTTGCATGTAATGATAAGCCGAAGATCAATACGACAGATGGAGGTACTTGGCGTCGTCTGATGGTTATTAACTTTGTGTCGAAGTTTGTTGTAACTCCAAAGCCAGACACGAACGAGTTTCCACTCGACGAATCAATTCAGAATTTGGTAAATTCAAAGGATTGGGCAACTCCATTTCTCAACTATATGGTTACAATTTTGAAAGAAGAGAAGGGTCTACGTAAACTTGCTGCACCTGCAAAGGTTATGGAATATGCATCTGATTACCGCAATGAGAACGATGGTATTGCCCGATTTATTGCAGAGAAGATTTCTCCTCTGGGTGAAGGTGAAGAACCTATTAGTGTTGACAAAGCTACACTCAAGCGTGTATTTAAACAGTGGAAGGAAGAGAGTGATCAGCGTGTGCTGACCCCTCTCGACATGGAGAAACGTATTGTGAGTTTGTATGGTGCCTGTCCAAAGGGAGGCTGGGTAAACTTTAAGGTTGAAATTTAATGCTTGCGGTGACCACGACGCGTCTTGCGCCCCTTACGAGCTTTACGTGTACGGCGACGACCGCCTGTCATAGTTGTACCGGGAGACTCGCGAGGAGTATTAAGTGCATCAGCAGTGTCTGCATCTGATAATAGAGGTTGCGCGGCTTTAGGCGTTACCGCATTCTTTACACTATTGACTGCAGATGCGATTGCACCAGTAGCTTTTTGATATAGTGTCGGTTCAGTCGAAGGTACTGACGATGAAGCTCCCATTCTTATTTAGTTAGAAACACTTTTTACTTGCGAGACACTAGGGGAGCATACGCGCGGATATAAGGATAGACTACGCTTACTACCATCAAACTTACGAAGAGATGGATTGTTGCGGCAAGAGCGTCGCCAACCGGTAGCGTAAAAGGACCAGCCTGGACCGTGAACGTGCTTAGTGACTTCTGAGCACCCGGGAATAGCGGGGCAAAAAGCGGAGTAACTAGATCACGAGTAATGGCCTTAAAGAAATCAGAAAGCGCAAAACCAATGTACACTGCAAGAGATAGCGTAAGTAGTTCGCTCATTTTACAAATATAGTTAGAAACTTTTTCACGGTAAGGAGTAGTGATGGACACTCGTTACTGGGGTCCGAGTGGATGGCAATTATTCCATCTGGTTGCGTTCAAATCAGAACACCCTGAAGATGTTCTTATGCAGATGAAGGATGTATTACCGTGTAAGTTCTGTCGTGCTAGCACTATCCAATTTGTTCACGATCATCCTCTCCGCGGTGATCCTGGTAAATGGATGTACGAAATTCACAATATGGTAAATCACAAGTTACGATCTCAATGCAAAGATGATCCTAACGTGATCAATCCTGGGCCCGATCCTTCGTTTGAATCAGTGAAAGAGTATTATATGAATTTAAAACCAAGTCAAATTCCCGGGCGCGATTTTTTGTTTTCTATTGCTATAAATTATCCGGATAAGCCTGAAGAGTTTGATATGGCAAACCAGCGTACATTTATACAAAAATTAAGTAGCCAGTTTCCATTTTATTCGTTTGAAGATTATTTAAAACAACATCCAGTTGAGCTACAAAGCAAAAAGACTTACATGAAATGGATGTATGGATTATTTAAATATTTAGCACCTAAGTTTCACACAACGCTTCCTTCGTTCAAAGGATATGTTATGAGAGCAATGTACTACAAAAGCGGATGTGCAAAAAAATCATATCGTGGAAAGACGTGTCGCAGAACACCCAGCGGACATTACACAAAGGTTCGCGATAATCGTAAAACACAACGAGTTGCACATTTACCGCTGCTTGGTCTTTAGCGACTTGCGTCTCTCAGCTTGAATCTTCTCAATATTGCGAACATGTTTTGAACTGTAAGGACCGCCTTTCTTTTCTTTGTCGGTCTTTTTAGTTTCACGTCGTGTTAGTGGGGGATCCATTGATGTTTCTGTTTATTATTAATGATGGTTTGATCCATTTTAATGTATTTCAATTAAAAACAAAAATGCCGTCTTTTCATATTTTAATAGCAACAGTAGGTCGTGATGTATTACAAAGAATGCTTGATACTATTCTTCCTTATTTAACAGAAATTGATCACTTAACGATTGTATTTGATGGTGTTGAACCAACAAATATAAACGTGGAAACAAAAGGACACGTACATATTCATTCTGAGCCAATTGCTCTTGGATTCTGGGGTCATGGAATTCGGAATAAGTATGCTTCTCTTCTAGAGAAAACCGATTTTGTTATGCATGCAGACGATGACGATGGTTACGCTACTGATGCTTTTTCTGTTATTAGAAATATTTGTATTGATAATGAAACCCTTTATATTGGAAAAATGAAAAATTTTGATGATAGGATTCTTCCAACAAACGATAAAATTGTAATAGCTGATATTGGAACCCCTTGTGGAATTATTCCATATGAACTAAACAAAAAAGGAACGTGGCAAGAATATTACGGTGGAGATGGTACATTTTATATTGAAATTTCAAAGTATGTGGCTAATATTGTTTTTTTTAATAATATCATCTATGATGTTAGATCTATTTCATAATAAAAAATTTGTTTAAGAATCAGTATAGGCAAAAAGAGTTAGTGAAACAAGGCTCATACAAACGGCAAGCCAGCGTAGCCCGGCAATTGATTCACCAAATACAAATACACCCTGTAGCGTGACAATGACGTCGCTCATTAAGTTCCAAATTAAATTAACAACGGTCATATTCTCATAATTGAGAGCCTTCAAGAATACATATGGTTGAAGAGCATATACTACTGTTGCAAAAGGAAGTCCAAATGCATATGAGAGTGTGCCGGTACTAATCATCTTTACACTGCTCATCATGAAGATGTCAAGTACAGCCATCATACTACCAAAAAAAATTGGTAGCATTGAAAACTTACCAATCTTCCAGTTTACACTCTTAACCAATGTATCTATAATGTCCTTCATTACTCTATTGACTGAGTAATTCTCCATAGAAAGCTCGCAAATTCTTCGGATCGTTATCGTCGTCATCCGGACGACACATACGCAGCATCGTCATGATAAGAGAATCCGGATCGCTTAGCTTTCCCGAAGCCTTGATCTTTTTGTAGTTATTCTTCAGTTGATTTACATCACCCTCCAAGATCCACTTAGAAATAAGTGCGTCGGTTAGGTTAGGCATTTTAACAGGTTGTATTCGTTAATTCTTTGATCCTTATTCATCCGTTTTGCTAATTTCACCACCAGCAATACGTCGTTTCATAGTATGATGACGTTTTAAAGATACAATGCGGCCAGCAGTGTTTTTTAGTAAATCTTCTTTTCTTAACCCACCCACTGTTTTTTCCGCAGATCCGTTAAAAACCTTTCGACGAGAACCAATACGTTGTGTTTTAGACGTTGGCATCTTTATTATATACAAATGTCTTTTTACATAAATTTAGACTCAAGAGAAGACCGTAGAGAACAATTTGAAGAGGAATGTAAAAAAATGAATATTAATGTTGAGAGATTTTCAGCAATTAAAAATAGTAACGGTGCGATAGGCTGCAGTGAATCTCATATTGCAGTGTTAAAAAGAGCTCGCGATTTAAAGTTGGATTCGGTTATAATCTTTGAAGATGATTTTCAATTTTTAGTTTCACGTAAAGAACTTGATGAAATTGTATCAAATCTTCCCAATAATTATGACATAGTTATGTTATCATATGCTATTAAACAGTATCAACCATTCAATGATATGTTCGGAAAGGTAATTGAATCACAAACTTTTAGCGGTTATATTGTTCATTCTCGATTTTATGATACGATTATTTCAAACTGGGAAACTAGTTTAGAACTTTTAAAACTACTTCCCGATGATTACGGAATATATGCGATTGATATGTATTCGAAAAGATTACAACCTTGTTCAAATTGGTATTTTTCACTAAAACGTGTTGGAAAACAAAGACCAGGTTTTAGTAATATAGAAAAATGTGAAGTTGATTACGGCGGCTGTTAATTATAAAAAGGTGTGCCTGTATGTGTAACCATCCAATAATTACCACATTGCTTGATATCTTTCTGCAAATCTGATGAATAATATCCAAGAAATAAACATGAGAAATCATAGACTTTATTTTTCATTTCTTCATACTTTTCTTGAAGGTACGCAGGGGTTATTTCTGAGTAATCGTCAGTGTATAAAATAGGACAGCCTTTATACTTTTCCTCAATCAGAGGATTTCTTTCAATAATAGGAATACACCCTGCAATAAGTGCTTCGTAGTGACGGTGGCAATCTATACCATTTCCCTCCGGAGATATTACAAATTTAAAATTAGGAAGTGATGAATAAAAAGTTGCAGGATTGATATAACTATTATAAATTCCATTTGATGAAAGCGTCTTAAGAATTGTTCTCCGGTTTTTTCCGGTTGGGCGGCGTGATAGATCGGTTGTATCCCGAAGTGCACAAAGAACAGTTTGTGAATGATTGCCAAACTGAATTAGGGTTCCTTTTGGAGATTCTGCTGGGTATGTAAAATGCATTCCAATTGGAAACGGCATCCATGCGTCATCTCCTTTCGTCGAAGAAGCTTGAATAATCAAGCTTCTAGGATCTTTAAAAATATTCTGCCAATCAAGTAGATTTATTTCATACTTAAAAAAGTTACCCATAAAGTGATTAATGAGTTCATCGGGCATACTTTCATATTTGTGGTGATTTTGTAGCCAATAAGATCCTTCGTGTACTCTATGTTCATGTTCCATACCATCAACTATAAATAAAGTTGCATTCATATTGAACAATGAATATAAAGAAAAATATAAAGAGTCAGATGTCCCAACTCTGTCAGAAAATCCATCTGAATCGATATCAAATAAAGATAAAAACTCTTTTGAAACAATAAGATTCATCACATTTAAACATTTGTCAATTTTTGGGTAATGGTATTTAACATTGCTACGCGTGATGGGTATATTGATCCATTCGGTGTAATCAAGACATGGTTTTGCACGCGATGGTATAAACATAGATCTAAATGGAATCGTTTTATTTGATATAAATTTATTAAATGCTTCGAAGTAGCTAATATCTGCAAAATTATCACTGTCTAAGATAGCTATAAATTTTGACGTAGCATATGATGCAGCCTTAAATTTATTTTTAAGTACCCCAAGACGAGTTTCATTCTTATAGACTCGTAGCTTTAGATGCGAAAATGTAGACATGATTTCTTCGTAATCTTCACCAGTCTCATCCGTAATGATAAGTTCGCTGACGTAGGGATTTTCAAGATATTTAGGAATGGACTCTTTCAAAAATGAAAAACGACGCATAGTTGGTATACATACGCTAATAGTATTTGGTGTAACAAGTAGTATGCTATTATCATGCGGGTTACCACCAGATAAGAGACATTGGGTGTTACTCATTTTTTATAGTAAAGAAAAGTTTAATGTATAAATAACTAATCTTCTAAAATAAAACTAATTTATTGTTACGACCTGTTAAAGGTTGTTCATCTTGAATAGAAAGTATAGGTTTTCCAAAATCAAATACATCACAATGATTCCACATAAAAATTCCATTTTTTACATGAGGTATTAAGTTCTTTATATATCCTTTCTGATTTTCCGGTTCTATTTCACTGAAACAATACATACTAACTAAAAATAAATTATTACCAGCAACGCTGTTACCAAATGTTGATGCAGAATGAAATGTAACAGGAAATGATAAATTGTAATTTGAAAGATACAACTCTTGCAAGCTTGTCACACTATCTATATCAACACACGAATACGATGCAATGGTAATACCTCGTAGTTTACTCATGTAATCTATAGCTAGTAACAAACCACCGTATCCACATCCAACTTCAACAATGTTTACAGAATTTAATCCGATTGATTGAATATGGTTAAGAGTTTTTACTGCGTGATCAATGTATCGCAATGATGTTGGAGAAACAGGAAACGACATATCACTTATTGAGTATTTAACTGGTGATCCAATTTTATCATTTTGGCTGCAAAAATCTTCTATGATATTTCTATTAATATTATGTGTTGTTCGTAACACATTATAATATTGGAGACCCAATTGCTGGGACACGTGCTCAAGTATTTCACGATATGTATCGTTTGACTTAAAATTTTCAAGCTTCTTATTCTGAACAACAGTAGTTACGTAGTCTATATATGTTTTGTACATTATATTGTAAGTATTTTATACATTAAAATGATATTAATTAACGTAAGGTATTAGCAACTTCTTCTTACAAATTTAAAAGTATAAACACTATTTATTAATAAGGTTAATAATATGTTAGGAGTTATTCTACAAGGTGGTCTGGGTAATCAATTATTTCAACTTGCAGCAGCTGAAACAATTGCTTCCGAAACAGACCGAAAAGTATATCTTTTAAATAAAAATAGCCCGAATACGGTTCATTCGACTTCTAATTATTTTTCAACTATTTTTTCAAAGTTTTTAGACTATCCTATTATCCAACAACCGTATACTATAGTAGATGAACCGTCATTCAAAAAACAGGACTGGAACAAATTAATACCAGAAGGTCCTGTTTGTTTACAGGGTTATTTTCAAAATTGGAGATACATATCAGCTGATTTTATAAGTAAACTTATATTACCAGAATGTTCTCCAATTGATGGAGCGTTTATTCACATTCGTGGAGGCGATTACGTAAATAATTGGCTACACCATGTTGATCTGACACCCTACTATGAAAAAGCACTTGGCTATTTTCCAACTGATACTCATTTCTATATTTTTACGAATGATGTGCAATACGCAAAAACATTTACATTCTTATCAAAAATAAATCATACATTAGTAAATGAAGACGAACTTATGTCAGTAACTATGATGTCTAAATGCACTAAAGGTGGTGTTTGTGCCAACTCATCATTTTCATGGTGGGGATCGTTTTTAAACCCCAATAGAACGATTATAATGCCGAGCAGATGGTTTAATTCTTCAGATATGTGGATAGAAGGTTATTATTTTCCAGGTGTTATTAAAATTGATTTAGTGTAATCTTTTTACTATAAATCGCGATAATAAAGCCCTTCAATTGTCTTCATATCAGGATCAAACTTAGTTTCAAATTCACCGCCTTGTTGAATTTTAGTTCGCAGTTCTGCTAAGTTAAAATCATTTCCTTCGGTCCAAAACTTATTGCGTATTAGCATATCGAGAGTTAAATGAGTTAAGTCATAACGACCATCAGGAACCCATCGTTTTGGTATATTATACTTAACCATAAGTGCTTCATATTCTTCTTTATTTAATAAAGGATCACGACGTGTAAAAACATCACCCTGATCGGCTAAGTCCTCTGACTCATAAAATACCACCTTACGGTTGTAATATATGGGTATGTTTAGCTTTTCAACGCGCATGCCATAATGGTAATCTTCACCCCCCATCGTGTTGCAAATCTCGTCATATCCATTTACGCTCAAAATTACTGAAAGAGGAGACGCAGAATAACCAAATAACTGACAACCTCCAATTCTTCTAAACTGATCTCCTTGGTTCCAGCGAGAATCGACCCCACTTTGCTCCGAGCGGCTTGATAAACGTTTACCATTTTCAACAACCATTTCCCATAACTTTTTGTAGCCAAATGATACAATAATTTTTTGGTTGGCACACTTTACTATTTCGTTAAAAGCACCTTCTTCCATAACACTTGTATCATCAACAAATACTAAATAACCATACTTTGCATAACATATTCCTGTATTTCGTGCAGAACCGGCTGAAAAATAATTTTTACTTGTCAATCTATATTTTCCTTGAACTGGATTTGGTTTTGAAGGAATGTGTATAAAATCAAGACGGTCGCGGACTATCTTTGAAAATAATTCTTTGCGAGTCTCATCAAATTGCAGCGCATAGTCTACGATAACAAGTTGAATTGGCGTATTGTCTTTCTGATTACATAGAGAATCAACAAACCACTCTAGTTTAGGTTCGTTTCTGCAAGTAATGTAGATAAAAGTTATCATTTAATTATACGATTTGAAAATAAACTTAATTTTTCAGCGGGACAAAGATATACATCGCACGAAGAATGGAAAGGAAATTCTTGTAGTATATAATCCGCTGAACATACTCTTCCATCTACAGTTATAAATTCGTAGTTAATGGACGTAACAAATTTTAAAAATTCTGTGACAGAACTTCCGGGAATCATATCGTAATAATATGATAATTCAATAAAGATAACCGGTCTACACCGATTAATTAAATTTATAGATCCCTTTAATACTTTAAAATCATATCCATCTACATCTATTTTCATAAATCCAATTTCATCAGAGTTTGATGAAAGTATATTATCAACTGTATCCATGTTAATATCCACACGAGCATAACCTTCAATATCGCATGCACCAGGTGATACGGGTAAATTTATTTCATCGGGATTTCCGATAACCCATGAATTTAACCATGTAACATTTTTTAATATACCTTTTTCATCAGAAACAGCTGTTTCAATGACAATAACCTTATCATTATTTTTAAACTTTTCACGTAGTATATTGGAGTTCACATGTCCGGCTTCGATGGCATACACCTTTACCGCTCCCGAATCTAACATATCTTGTGTCATGATACCCGCATTAGCACCTATATCTAAACAGATTTTATCTTTACCTAATTCGAACATAGGCCATGTCGGAATAAGTGTGATTTTTGTAGACATTTAATATTATAGTTTTAAATTATAAATGGATCGTATTACGAAAGTAATCTATATCAACTGCTGGCATCGAACTGACAGAAGAGAACAAATGGAAGAAGAACTAAAAAATAAGTTTAAATATGAGAGAGCTGAGCGACTAGAAGCAACTGTAAATAAAAATGGTCCACATGGTTGCACAATGAGCCATCTTAGAATAATGCGAAGGATGATTGCAGAAGATTGGGATACTGTTATGATTATAGAAGACGACGCAACTCTTCAAGTATCAAGAGAAGAGCTCGACGGATATATTAATGCCTTTTTAGATGATGAACCTTCCGATATGTTACATATTGGAAATGGTTGTTCTATGAAGAAACCATATATTACATCAGATACATATACAAAGCCTATAAATAGAACTAAGGGAGATGCGCATCACGCCGATGAAAACTGCGGATGTAGTAAAGGATCTCCTTGTGACGGAATACCATTTTATTCTTCAAGATTTCTTAGAGCAGTTTCTACACAAACTTCATCATGCTATATTATAAAGAAGAAAGTAGTTAAAGCGCTATTAAGTTGTTATTTTTCGGATACCGATGCAATTCAAGCATTAGATATAACTAAAGATATTCCGACTGGTATTGGTATTATCGATACTTCATGGAATAGTATAACTGATAAATGCATATTTTTAATACCGAATGTCCCTCCTTATGGACGCTTACTTGTACAGCGAGCAAGTTATAGTGACATTTCTCGACGTTTTACAGATTATAAGATTTAAAATCGTATTACTTTATTAACGTGACCTGTTTGCGGGTACTCATCTTCTACCTTTACACAATTAAATTTTTTTGATAAAAATTCAAATGATGCGCCACTATTCCAAACCATAAATCCTGAAATAACACTATCAAAAACATATGAAATATACTTGGCTCTATCGGTTTCTCCTATTTCAGCTAGAGCATAGTTACTTACAAAGAAACACGCAGGTAGATTTGTTCCATCTGACCAATGTACAGGAAATTTTATATCAAAATTTTTAAGGTAATGGTTCTGAAGTACTTTCGGCCCCGGAAGATCTATGATAATATAGACAGGTACTAATTTATTCCACAGAGTAGAAACATAATTTATAGCGAGAGCAAGACCACCGTATCCAGCACCCAATTCAACAATAGGTAACTCCTTATTGGCTTTTAATATTTGAGTTGCGTGGTAAAGATATCTTATTGATGTAGGGGAAAACGTTAAATTTACTTCCGAAAAAAAATATCGAAGTGGATTTCCAACAGAATCACACATATCAGCGTAGGCTTGTATCTGTGTATCTGTTAATCCCTCTTCTTTGCATAACTTTATATATATAATCGCGTATTCTCCCGGTAGATGTTCTAACATATTTTGTATATTATTGTTGCGTTTCCAATTTGTGTCTAGAGTAGCTTCTTTGGCACTTTCATTCCAAGAAAGATAAAATGAATCCATGTGTTTGTAGAACACAAATAATATAAATAATGAAAATAAACATGTTTGTAAGTGGAAATCTAATCGGTGGGCTTGGCAATCAATTATTTATACTAAGTGCTGCAATTGAATATGGAAAAAAGTATAATAGAAAGGTTGTTTTTACTCAATTGTATTCTAATCCACACTGTCCGAATGATAAATCAATAAATGATTTCTTTGTTGAAATACCGTTATTTAAAGAAAGTATTTTTAAAACAATAAGACGTATTGATGCACCTCCCCACGAGTATGTAGATCTTCCAGATGCAACAGAACAACTTGTTATCTTAAATGGGTATTATCAACATAAAAAATATATGGGCAATACTAATGATGATATTTGGAAGATATTTAAGTCTCGACTTCCGGCTCCCACATTAGGTATTAATTTGTCAAATGTATGCTTTTTACACGTTAGACGAACTGACTATGTTAATAACGACGCGTTTGGCTTTAATTCTACAAATTACTATAAAAAAGCACTTGAGCCTATTACATGTCCAATCATTCTTTTAAGTGATGATATGGAGTGGTCATCGGTAGAAATGCCAAAACTATTTCCAACTAAAACATGGATCATTCCGTCAACTAAAATGACAGCAACTGAGACATTGTATGTAATGAGTCAGTGTGGTAAAGGAGCTATTTGTGCAAATAGTACATTAAGCTGGTGGGGTGCATGGCTTAACCAAAATAGATATATAACAATGCCAAATATATGGACAGGGTATTGCTGTGGAGATCAACTTTACTTTGACGGTGTCACAGTTATTTCTAGAGATTAATTCACTCTTCGGGTGTGTTAAATTTTGAAAATACTAATATTATTAATAAAAAATAATGCTCCCATCAAATTACACAAGTATCGAAGGGTGGTGCACAGTTGAGAAGGCAGATAAGCTAATGGAAATTGTTTGGGAATGTAAACCATCCCTTAGTGTAGAACTTGGTGTATTTGGCGGAAAAAGTCTTCTACCTATTGCACTTATGTCAAAGAACATCAATCCCAAATCAGAGGTAATTGGAATTGACGCGTGGTCTACACAGGCCTCTGTTGAAGGAACAAATGATAAAGCCAATGCTGATTGGTGGTCTAAGATTGATTATGCACAAATGCTTAAATATACTAAGTATATTATGGTAGAAAACAACGTCGATGATATAGTAAAACTTTGGAAAGACACTAGTAGAAATTGTATTACTCGTTTTAGTGATAACTCTATAGACATTCTTCACCAGGATAGTAATCATAGTGAAGAAATTACGTGTGAGGAAGTAGAACTATATTGGAATAAAGTGAGAGAGGGTGGTTATTGGATTTTTGATGATACCAACTGGCCTACAACTCAAACGGCTCAAAGATTACTTCTTTCAAAAGGATATACCGAAACATATAGTCATAATGGAGAATGGAAGGTATATCGGAGAGACGTATTAACTTAAATTATTCATTTAAAGTTCCAACGTATCGTATATTTTAGTCTTCCAAATTAACATATTTTTTTTAACTCGCAAATGAGCTATTCTATAATCATTGATTCCCATGCTTATTAAAAAAGTTTGAGAATCGAGTGTTATTGCTCCGCAAGGATATACTACATTATCTTGCAAATATAAAGTTTCAGAGACAAATGAAGGTACACCCATCAAAACTGGATGTGTTATTATGTTAACTACTTGGAATGGATATGACTTTGTTGTTAAATATGCTCCAATAAAGTAAACACCCGAATCATTTCCAATTGTTGTGTTCATTCGTTTTAAAGAATGAAAGAACCAAATTAGACTATCATCATCATATTCAATAGGAGGACAACCTCCGCGAATATCACCATAAGGCCATGTTGTGTTATAGCCTTCGCTAACAACATCTATAGTTTCAAGGCTAGTTCCCGTATCATCGTATTCGATAAATGTTCTAGGAGCATCGGAGTATAATGCAAAAAGTCTATCCCCATCTACACACATAATCCAATTTTTTTCTCGTCCGTCATTGGATTTAGGAATAAATTTTTTGGGGGGAGACTTTAAAAAATGAGAATATATAACTTCACATGTATCCAAATCTAATTTAGCAACACCAACTGCTAGACCATCTGTATAAGTTAAAAACCAACTATTATTAAATTGAACTACGCGTGGATCTTCAACGTGCTCATTTTTTTTATATACGTAACTTTTTGTTACATACGATTTATTATCTTCACCATAATATGTGTATAATATTTCTCTTGGTTTATCCATATGCCCCGATTTATAACTTTCATGCCAGTCGGAAAATACATCTATATATTTATTTGTGTTCGGAACTACTTTCAAATCAGTGGTCAACAGACAAGTTGCAATTCGATCACTGACGGATTTTGGATTTTTACTACATCTATAAAAAAACCGATATTGTTTTTTATATTTACAAATTGCTGAATTAAAATAATATAAATTAATTTCCGGATCAATGAGAGTTTTTACATCTATATACTCCAGAGTGGAATAATCGCACAGAGATCTCGGAAAAGCCGGATATGGTCTTATTATATTCGGAAATATAGGAGGTTCTTCGCTTGTCTTTTCAGTTACCACTGGTAATGTATTGGTAAGTCTAGGTTTAACTATGGGGCCAACAGTTGGAGGAGCAACTGTATTAACCTTAGGTTGCATTAAATCTGGATTAATTTTTCTCACAGTTGATAACATTTATTTTATGCATACAAACGATATTCCGATATTAAACCACACAGGGAACACCATTTTCTAACATAAACAACAAATTTATATGGATCTCCACGCAAATTTGTGGTTTTGTTGTATTTATTATTAGTAGAATTAGGCAGCAACCACTCTAGTTGCTGTAGGCGAGGCCACCCATGCCGCTCATGACGCGGAGCACGTTGTAGTTGAGCGCGTAGACGCGGACCTGGGCCGTGCGAGCACCCGTAACCGTGTTGAGGGACACCGTAAGCTGGAGCGTAGCCTTGTCGATACGGGAGAAGTTGCACGTGCCAGACGGCTGGTGCTCCTCCGGGCGGAGAGCGAAGCTGTAGATGTTGATACCCGTAGACGGGGTACGGGAGTGGTGCTGGAACGGCTGTACCTTGTCGAAGTAAGCACCCTCACGCTCCGTGAAGCGGTCCTGGCCGTTGAGCTGGAGCTTGGCAACCTCAACCGGGTTCTTACCCTCGCAGCGGATACCAGAGTCAAGAACAACCTTCGCGAGGAGGTAGTTGACACCAGACTCAAACTCTGATGTACCAGCAACGTCAGTTACTTCGGCACCAAGAAGAGTGGAAGCCTGCGTAGCACCCTGGCCGAGAAGAGCTGTAGCAACGCTGGGCGATGTAGTTGTACCACTGCTGCTAGACTGGGAGAGGAGAGACATGATGATACCATCCGTGCTGAAGTCATCAGAATAATTGAACGGCTGCGGGCCGCCAACTGACGCAACCCAAGCCGGATTGGAGCAGTCGACGAACGAGTCGCGCTGTACGACCCACTGGAGCTCCTTAACCGGGTGATTGAAGTTGAGCTGTAGCTTGTTGCTTGAGCTCGTGATGCTCTCAGCACCCGTGTACTGTACCTGCTCGATGAGGTACTCGTGGGACTGCTGGGCAAAGCGGCGACGCTCCTCCGTGTCTAGGTAGACATAGTCAACATAGAGAGATGCAGCGGCAAGAGACTGGGCCGGAGCACCTACGGAGGCACCAACTGCAGTCTCGGCATACTGGCAGTTTTGCCACGTCTCAAAGTCCACGTTAATACGAACCTCGTGGTACTGGAGAGCAATAAGCGGGATAGCAAGACCCGGATTGCGGCAGAACCAGAACTGGAGCGGGATGTACAGCGTCTTCGCCGGAGTTCCACTGCGGGATACGCATGAGATAGTCGTCTCAGAGGCAGAGCATGTCGCATCGAGAGCTAGGCCGTTGGCACGCTTCATGAGAACTAGGTCGTGCGTGTTACCGATGATCGACTCAAGGGCACGGATCTGGCCAGCCTCTGTCGTGAGCTGGGTCCAGATCTGCATCCAGTCACCGTACTGGCGATCAATGCGCTGGCCACCAATCTCGAGCTCAACCTGCTTGAGGAGGCGGTGACCAATGTAATTGAGCCAGCGGAAGCCCTGGGTCGGGCCGGTGTAACCAAGCGTACTACCGCTGGTCGCTAGCTGAATCTGCGGGAGAACCACCTGTACGTATGTCTTGTACATTAGATCAGCGTTACGGTTGATGACAGCCGTTACACGCTTGTTGAAGTCAGCCTGACCGTTGAACGTCACCTCAATAGACTCTACGGCGAAGTTCGTGTGACGCTTGTATAGGATCTTCCAGAACGTGATCTGCGGATTACCACTGATGTAAATATCCTGCGCACCATATGAAACGAGCTGCATTAAACCACCACCCATTTTATGTTTATGATATTCAGCAAGAAAAAATTTTGACAAGATAAATGGACCTGTGGTTCTTCCCGACGTCGAACCCTCTCTTAAACACTTTCTTGCGTTCAATTGTAGTTATTTTAACTATGATTTTTGGTTTCAAAACAAGCTGGTATTCTGCATACTGGGGGGCAATTATACACGACACAATTTCACTTGTTTTGATTCGTGATTTAGTATAGCTAATCGTTTAAAGCGTTAATTATCAAAATAGTATAAAAATAATGGATGGTATTTCATTTATAGTTCGTGCTCGAAACGAAGAAGAAACATTAGAAGCATCATTGCGGTCTCTTAAGGGTCTTACGATTCCTCATGAGATTATTGTAATTTTACATCTTTGTACAGATCGTTCACGTGAAATTGTGGAATCGTTAAAAGAAGAACTTCCTCTAAAAATTATTGAGTACTCTGTACCGATTTCACGCGCTGGTTATGAGACATTAGTTACAGATGCCGCATCGGAACACAGTATTCCACATTATTATACTTGGTGTTTTTCACATGCAAGTCATCTTTGGAAATTTAAATGGGATGCCGATTTTGTATCTTCACCGGAACTGATTGAATATTTAAATTCAAACACTTGGACACAATCACCGCCAACCCGAGTTTATTTTACAGCAAAAAATGATGAAATGGCAAATGGAGAGGGATATTTATTTACAGGAGATACTGGGTTTAATAAATACTATTTTTGGGAAACTGTAGCTGGTCATTTTGATATAAGACATACGGATATCAATATTAATCACGTATCAAAGTTATCTAATATAAAAAAATATTGGACCGATAGTCATTGGTTTTCTGATTATGACTCAGATGAAGCCAGAACTATTACGAAAAGATATAACACATTGTGTAATATATGCGGTCCTGAACCATCTGGTGCAGCACGTGCTTCAAATTTAGAATGCGATGATATATTTCGTAATGTATTACGAAACGAAAGTGAACTAATAAATCACGAAATTAACATGACTCAATAAAGGCAAATAGACACGCTATTTAACATGATCTATTTGCCCCCTCTGGGAATTGAACCCAGGACCTACAGCTTACAAAGCTGGTGCTCTACCACTGAGCTAAGAAGGCTTACATATAGATATCTTAGCCTATGTAAATGATATATATATACTTTTCAGGAATATGGAAAGTACACGTTGATCGACTATTTACATCTATATTTGATCATGAAGAAATTTCATATTATAAAAAAGCAATAATTGATAATAAATCAATATTAGCAATCGATGGAAACAGACTTGTGGGGTTTTTACTTTTATCACATACACCAGATGCCATACGTAATTACCAAATTTCTTATCTAGCTGTTGACGAAGAGTATAGAAATCGGGGAATTGCAACAAAAATGTTAGAGATGGTAGAATCTAGTGTTTGGCTTGAAGTTTTAAACTCAAACACCGACGCATGTAATTTTTACATTAAAAAAGGTTTCAAATTGTACGAAACATTTGTGTGCAGTGAGAGTTCTCTTGCAAGTATATTTATCAATACTCGCAACCAGGAACTCCTCCGCTAGCAACACTACACCATCCTTCGGTGAATCCTTTCTGACTGCGACACATGCATAGACGGCGAGGCAATGCGCCTCCTGTATTCGCCCGATTGTG
>Ga0114960_10001472_pt1 | contig 18857 bp, 23 predicted proteins | sample C_130625_MF_Meta_FD_92637 | JGI IMG/M metagenome (GOLD analysis project Ga0114960, IMG submission 92637) | Freshwater microbial communities from Lake Croche, Canada to study carbon cycling - C_130625_MF_MetaG | ecosystem: Environmental > Aquatic > Freshwater > Lake | place: Lake Croche, Canada... | reverse complement strand
TCTTTTCGTTATGTACTCAAATGGTGACGTCGAGCAATCTGCAGATTATTATGCTGCTATTGGATCAGCTGCAATGATAGCTCTGGGTTCGCTGTACGCTACAAAAAATTTGAACATTACGTCGTGGGAACACATTGAGACAGCACTAGAAGCTGCAGCAGCAAATGACTGCTGCATTAAAAAACCTTGGAACGTATTGTATAAATAAATTGCTGTTCAACTTTTTAGGAAAGCGACAAGATAAATATGTCTTAAAATTCGGCATTTATTTACTGGATTTACGCAATGATTCATTTTTGAAAAACTCGTTGAAAACGTTGTCCTGTTTTTGATCGAGATCGTGTCCATTCATCCATAGAAGACATTTTTTCAGGAAGGACCTTTTTAGATTTTGACTTTCTTGTTTTGCTTTTCATGGACTTGCTTCTTGACTCGTAATCGCCATGTTGTCTAAAAGTATCGTAACCCATATTTCTTTCATGAGCCTCGCCTTGGCGTTTCATTTGGTTATATTCATTTACAATTCTTTCTTTGTCTTTTTCGTTCTTCGCTTTTGACAATCTTATATTGTAATAGTCGCGTTCCCATTGCAAATCTCTAAGGCGATCTTCTTTGAGACGTTTCTCGTTTGCTTCAAAAATGGGTCTGTATTTGGTCTCGATTTCGTCAACAATTTTTTTGGCTTCTTGTTTATTTTTAGAAGGACCAAAATTGGCTTTTAATACGTATTGCATTAAAAAACGGTAGTTTGCGGCGGACTCATCAGCAAAGGCACGCAATATTTCATTTAATTCAATTTTTTCTCTAGCTACTTTGTATTCCGATTCATCTGGAAAAAACATGTAACCGCCGCGAATCATTTATTATAGTGTTGCAACACAGTTCGAACTAACTGCTGCTCCGAAGAAAATGATGCGAGGCGCCGTAGCTGATAAAATGAAAACAGATTCATCCATATTTGACTAAAGTTGTATACATATAACTCTGGTTCGGGTGGCAAAGTTTTTACTGACGAGGCACTCCACAACAAATAGAAAGTGTCTGATTTGCCTACATTCCGTTCACAGTAAGGGTGTTACTAATTGGTTTCAAATAAAATGCCGCCGCAGCATACAGTCATTGCAAAGTACACTGCACTAAGCGATGCTATTCAACACGCTTGCAGAATTATTTCCGAGCACCAAAAAGGCCAAGCGAGCGTTGTCTTTGACATTGACGACACAATTGTTTTTGATGACGGTCACGAGACGCCTAACATTCAAATTAAGCATCTTTTAGGAGTTGTTAAAGCTTATGGATTTCAGATTCATCTTGTTACAGCTAGAGAGCATTCTGCTACAAATATAAAATGGACACGAGATGAAATGAGACGCCATGGCATTGTTTACGATACTCTCGCATTGTGTCCCAAAAAAATGCGAACAACCATGGACGTAGTTGCCAAATGGAAAAACGATGAGCGCCTGAAGCACCAGCCCGTAATATTGACAGTTGGAGATCAATGGGGCGACCTCATGCAATTGTCTGATGAAACAGATATTGACAAGCTTGACAAAATGCATAATACTGCAGCTTGTCCGTGGCTTCTTATAAAAACTTCGCTGGGTTATGGACTAAAATTGATGCCTGCCAAGTAAGAACTAAGCATACATAAATAAATGAATTTTCCTGATGTGCCTTTTGATGAGACGCTTTTTGAGTCAAATGAAATGATGCGTAATTATTGGGATCGTGCTACTGAAAAAAGGGCACTTTTTGAGACAGAGGACCGAGCAGACGAACTTGAAGAGCTGACGTACGCCGGATTTAATCGCGACGATGTCGTGCGTTATTCTACTGTTGAAGATTCACAGAAAAGTCGTGAAGTAACCGCAAAAAATGTTGACCCTGTCGAAAGCACTGGCAGCGGCTCGGCAACCGGAACTGCCACTGGAACTGCTGACGGCACTGGTTCCGCGACGGGCACTGCAACTGGAACAGGTTCTTCGAATTTTCTTTCTGCCTCTGGCACTGGCACTGGCACTGGATCTGGCTCTGGATCTGGCACTGGCTCTGGATCTGGATCTGGATCTGGCTCTGGATCTGGCTCTGGATCTGGATCTGGATCTGGATCTGGCTCAGGGACAACTGAATGGACTTTTCTTGGACTCAACAAAGGTCAGTGGGCCCTAGTACTCATTACTGTCCTTATCCTGTATTTCCTGTATTCTGGAAAATCATCGCGTTATTGAACATCACGACTTATTAATAAATGTCAAAGTGGGAAACTTTACTAGCTGGAGTTACTTCAACGCCTGAGACACCAAAAGAAATACTTACGGCTGATTTTGGTTTTTTACAGTTTGCAATGCTTGCGATTTTTCTGGTCGTTCTTGTCGTCTTTGTTGTGGCTTCTAACAAGTCTTCGAATGCCAGTCGTGTTAATACAATAACTGAAGAAGTCGGCACAGTTGTAAGAGCAGTTGTGGCTGAAGAAAAAGTCGTCGAGACCGAAAAGCCAAATCTTGTAAAGGTCAAATTTTCTGGAAAACAAATCTTTTCTGAAGCTAATCCTGAAGATTTTGAAGATAGTGCGTACGGAGAATTCGCCAGAACTCTTGACGGCGGTCGTGAAATGCCAGATTTGGAAAGACCAATCTCGCACAACACTTTTCTTATGAACGACCAGCTTGCTCCGATGCGCGAGGCACTCAAAAAGTCAGGCAAGTCGTTATCACAGTTTATGACTGAAACAGACGCTTACGTTCCAGATGCTCTTATTGACGCTTGGGATGCACCTGTTGAGACTTTTTCGCCAACCCGTGTCACTCAAATTCTGGATGATGAAGAGCGCATCATTGCACGAGACGCATTTCAAGTGATTCCTATAAAAGCTACGTCAGAAGAAGCTCTTTTAATCTTGCGTGACGTTCTTGCAGCTCGCACGGAATCAGCTCACCGCTCAATTGTTTTGCCTGAAATGCCTCAGGATCAGATGGCTTCTATCAAGCACTGGGCATCGCAGCAGGGCCCAGCCGCTAAAATTGCCATTTCAATTTTGGAACGTATTTGAATAAAATAATATTTCAATTTACAAAGCTACGCACGCATTTGCTGCAACAGTTAAAGAATACAATATGTAAAAAATTAGAATAATTGCTGTTGCTGTTAAGACTGATGCTGTGACATTTAAGTCTTGACTCGACGCAAATTGAATTTGGCCTCCCCACATTAATCCTGCCATAACAACAAGAACACCAATAACGAAAATAAATACAAATGTGTTAAACTCTAGTTCACTAGAAGTGCCTGCATAGCCTCCAGCAAATCTTTTCATTTATTTAAGAGTGCACAAAATTGCACATATCAAAATATGGACACCACTTGTTCGTTTCAAAATATTCGCATTTTTTGCGACGGTAATTGTTGGACTCTACTGGCACGAGACCGGCGTAGTCTTTATTTGGCACACCATTAATTGTCCAATACGCACTAATAGATGGTGGACCTCCTGTAGACTCAACGTGAGCATGCGCACATCTTGATCCAAAACTGCAAAATCCCAACTGGTAATTCGCGCATACTCGTTGCTTAATCAGAGAATGTTTATAAGAACAGTCGGCATTTGCACAATCTTGTCCGCGCTGACATTCTGGCATACGATCAAGGTCAAGAGCGTGTAAAAATTCGCATAAGTTTCCTTTTGTGCAGCGGGAATTTAGCCAGTACCGACAAACAAGTTTTTTGTGCTTTGAATCCATTTTTTAAAAAGCAGCATCTTCAATTAACGCCGCATTAAACGTGACTTAGGCGACAGGTATCTTGAAAGCGATCTTGACTTGCGTTTTAAAGCGCGTCTGTAGCCGCCCTTTAAAGATCTTTCTGAAACTCTGCAATTGATTTGTTCGTTCGAGCTATCTGTGTATCCAGATGCTTTAAGAAATTCTACATCAATTGGAATCTTGTTTTTAATGTCCTTCAAATATTCATCAACATTGTAAAGAACACCATAAGATTTGGGAGTCTTGTAACACTTATATTTTGTATCTGACGTTGAAAAAAATCCTTTTGTACCATTTCTCAGATATCCCACAATTTCTTTAATGCCCATGGTTTGAGACTCTAATCGGTATTTGAAAATGTGATCTTTATCGTCACTTAAATAATATTTTGGGGTACGAAGGTAATCTTTTAAATATTTACGATCTGAAGAAGGTAACTGCATTATTTCACGAAGACTAAATTCATGTGTTTTGTAGACTTTGCCAGTTTCATCATCTACAAAATTAAAATAGTCTCCACCGTAAGTACCACCTGTCTGAAAAAACGTAACAGGACGACCTTTGTAAATTCGGTTTACATTTTCTCTGCTTGGATTTTGATCGAATACTGGTACTCCATGATCATCGCCACCAAACAACTTGGGCATATTTTATTTTATATGCTTGCGCCGCCGCAAACAAAAGTTGGCACAAAAAAGTTGTGCGTGAACAAATGTTGTGCAAGATGGAAATCATTCAAAAACACGCCGATATTCTTTTTGACAAAAAAGCAAGCTTACCATTGCGTCACTGGGCAGCCTACAATATCAGCAAAACTGCTCGTCAAATGCATGAAGCAATGATCGGCCAAACAAATCGTTCTGAAATGCAAAATCCAATGCCAAAGCGCATTCTGCAGCTCATAGCTGCAATTTCTTCAGGAACGTCTGAAGATCGAATGGGGGACCTAATTGAACTAGAAGCCGCTTCAGCTGTTGTTTCAGATCTTTACGAAACAGAACTCCGCAAAGCTAATTACATGTTTGTTGGACAGCCGCCGCCGTAACGTTGCAGGGGGTTTGTGATTGAACTATATTGTTGTTCACGTTTAATAGTTGTTCACAATGCGCGACGTGTGCTTGCTTTGCCAAACCTTTTGACGCTTGTCAAAATCTATGTCGAAACCTTCCTCCATCGAAGAACTTGAATCATCAGCCATGTAATTTAAACGGCGAATTTCAGCCAGCCTCTCATTGTTCAGGCGCTTCGCTTTTGCGATGTGAGTGCCAATTAGAATTAAGATGAAAATTTGTACAGCAACGATGACTTCAATTATCATTTTTTGCCGATAAATTTGCTGGCAAACAAACTTGTCACACTTGTCAAACAAAAAATGGACATTGAAATTGTTGAGCCTGTCATTCATGCTTCTAAAGCAAATCCTTTACAGACTCTTCTTGAATCTTGTATTGGATGGCCAGTTGAATCTGAAAATGTCAAGCGCCTTAGGCCACTAAACGAATGCACAACTTATCGGAATTCAAATGTAAAGGCGCTCGGCGGCGCTTACTGGGTTGACCGTGTAGCAGTCATGACTCCTGCTGGAAAGCTTCAGAAATGGGCCGAATGTCTTTTGCTTGAACCTGGAGCTATTAGCGGTCAATGGACGCCTCCAATTCAATGCTTCTACGATCATCCAACAAAAAATGACATCATTGGCATTCCTCGTTTTTTTGGACTTTCATCATTTGGACTGCCAGAAAAAGACATTAGAACTGTGGGTGACTCGTGGCCAGTACAGAACGAAACCATTGATCTGCGCCCACTGCAAGCTCAAGCAGTTGAACAAACTTTAAAGTCTCTTGAGATTTATGGTGGAGCAACGGTTATTGCTGATTGCGGTTTCGGTAAAACTCGTCTTGCTTTGGCGCTCTCTACAGCTATAAAAAGGCGAACGTTAATTTTATGTAATCGCGAATTGCTAATGATTCAATGGGCCTCTGTATTTACTGAATTATTACCAACATTACGATTAAGTTGGCTTCAAGGCAGTGTAAGTCTTCATAAAAAAACAGTCAAAGTTGGTTCAATGCATTTTTTGGGTCCTTCTGAAAAACACGATGTCTGCATTGCTAGCATTGAAACTTTAATTGAAGCTGATGTGCCAAAAACGTTGTTATCTTCATTTGGACTTGTTATAGTTGACGAATGTCATCACTTGGCTGCTGCAACATTAGTTCACGCTTTACCGTTGTTGCCCGCTCGTTACGTTGTAGGTCTTAGTGCAACACCCGATCGCCGCGACGGCCTTGAACACGCACTTTACTGGCTTTCAGGGCCTGCTAGTTTTGTATACAAGAGATTGCCCGAAATTACAGGCATTTCAAATACAGTTGAAATTCATAAAATTGTAGCAGATTGCAATAATCGCGAAAAAATGTATCTCAATGGACAAATGGCTTTTGCGGAAATGCTGACGATGCTTTCTGAAGATTATCGACGCAACAAAATTATTCTTGATATTTTAGTCGACAACATAAAATGTCGTCAAAAAATAATTGTCGTTTCTGGTCTTGTCGCGCATTGTGTTGCTCTAAAAGAAGCTATGACTGAACGCCTACAAGCCAACGGCTTTCAAGCTGCTCTTATGGCTGGGCCCAAAATCGATTCTGAACTTGCAAAATTGCCAACAACAAAAATGGTTTTTGCGACATATAGTCTTTTGGAAGAAGGCTACGACGATCCAGCTCTGGATACTCTTATTTTGGCAACTCCACGGTCACGAATTCAGCAAACGATTGGTCGCATTGAAAGAAGTCATTACGGAAAATTGAAGCCGGTCGTTTTTGACGTTGTCGACGCTTTCAGTGTTTATCCAAGCATGTGGGCCAAGCGAAAAAAATTTTATAAATCAAGAGGTTTTAATATTTTATGAAAATGTACCAAAATAAGCCAATAGCTACTGCGATCATTAGAAGAGAATTAGAATTAGGTTCACAGCACGTTTCGTTATCGTAAGGCGGTTGTGTCGGCAACACCTGCTTTTTTCTAAAGCCAGGCTGACACATCATATCTGCACAGCTAGCAACGCCAATAGTTGTAATGTTTTTATCAGAGTCGTCAAAGGCCAAAGCTAAAGCGTAACGATCAACCAAACTTTTTGTTCCGCGATGCATTTCGTCAGCCTTGTAGAAAGCATAAGTGCCAGCTTTTCCAAGAACAGGTCCGCTTTCAAATTCGATGGGTCCAGATTTTTCGTCAACGTCAGTCAAGTACACAAGCGCACGTTCGCCGGTGCTCGAGTCCGCATGAAAATCTTGATTGATGTTGCCGGGCTTTGCCAGAACTATACTCGCAAATTTTAGTGGAACATCTGTAATTTGCTTTCCAAATGAAATGAGTTCGCTTGAAAGTAAAATTGAATATTCGATGCGAGTTCCAGTTTTTTCTTGGATGTTATATACTTCTGTAGAAAATTGAGGCACGTCCAAAAATCCTTGACGCATTTTTATTTTATATTCAATTTGTATGTATGCGTTCGGTCGTTCTATTAAGTCACTTATTTTGTAAAATAAATGCCTGCCACGCACAATGCCGTTTACACTGAAATTGGAACAAAGGGTCAAGCGGACAAGCTCATGATTGCTGAGACACCTGACGAATCTCAGGAAACATTTTGGCGTCACGTTCACGACAAGCACACGCCTTTCGGTCTTGAGCCCGTAGAGTTTGACATAGCTGCAAGTCAGCCGCGCTTTAATGGAACGGCGAAATTTGCGTATCCTAGACAGCCTGACTTGGCTTGGCATCATTATGTACATTACGAGTTGCCTGGCATCGTTGGTATCAAGGACGGTCGTGTTCTCAAAGGCGCCGACTCGCCTTATTGGCACCCATACACAGGCTTTCGTCTTACACGCCAGGCCACTCTCGCAATTGGTGGCAATGTAATTGACACGGTTTCTGACACGTACTTGTACGTCTGGGAAGCATTGACTCACAAGGCTGGTAAAAAACTTCGTGAAATGATTGGTGCTTTCGATACTGTTGAGGAACAGCAGGCTTGGTCTAAGCGCTCGCAGCATCTGTGGGTGCCTCTGCCATTTAGCTGCAGCCGCGAAGCTGGCCTTGCGCTGCCGATTGTTTCACTGAGCTTTCACCAAATGTTCATTGAGCTTGATGTCTGTAGCCGCAATGATGCTATCATTAATCCTGCTGGCGGACAGATTTTTGTTCGGCCTAATGGAATGACTGATGAAGAAATTGAAGCCGCATTTGAAAGTTCTACAGGCATGCGCGGCCGCCAGATTAGTTTGCTTCAAGATTCAGATCTTAAGGCTACTGTAGAGGCTAATGGCGTGTATCTTGAGAATGACGAGCGCACAAAGTTTGGCAAGGGTGTCTTTACTCAGCTTGTCGACGAACTTCAAGTCATTCCAGCACAGGCCTACTACGCAGCTGCTGGCGCTACAGAGTCAACGCCAAGTGTGAAGATAAACCCGCGCATGCAATTCAATAACGTCATCATGGAATATATTACTGTTGTGCGCCGCGAGAATGCTGGCCCCAACAGCAATTATTTCGACTTTAGTGGTCCTGTCGACGAGGCCTCTGGCCTTGTTCTCGATCCTCTTCGCGAAATTGGCATTCGTTTCAATAACACGCCAAGAGTGTCGACGCGTACTGCCAAGTATTTCCGTTTAGTGCAGCCATACCAGTACCACACGAATGTGCCTCTCGACCACGGCCCCAATAAGGAATTCATTTACGTGTGGTCTTACGCGAAGGAACCCGAAAATGGCTTGCAGCCAACTGGTGGCGCAAATCACACGCGTCTCGAAAATGTTAATGTCGAGTACCACATCGAGCCCCGCCTGTTTAGCCCTGATGCACCAAATGCGGAAGTAATAACTTTTGGACGTTCGAAGAATATGCTGACGTACAAGGTAGGCATGATTCATAAGAAATTAGTTTAAATTGAATTGTTTTATCATAATAAATAGCATTCGCGTCGTCGGGAACATTAGCAATTAGCACAGTAAATAGTGCGTACGGAACATTATTACGAAATTTTGGTTTTCTAAATGGACAATTTACTTATACTTCTGCAACCGACCCAAATACGGCTGCAAAGGTCCAACAATCAAGTGGCATAAACTTGGGATTGTTTCGGGGTAAATTTGTGCAATCTACAGGAACTATTTCTGGTCAAGAAGCTTTTGCTCAGAACGGTCAAGCCGGTCACGGCGTTGAGGCTCGAGCTGGTTTTGATACAGTTTCTGTAGTGTACCAAGGAACTGTCATTAAAAGCATCACATTAAATTTTTATCTTAATGCTCGGGGCACTGGTAGCTCCAGCAGTACCGGTACAAATAGTCCAGTTGTTCAAATATTCGGTGACAATTTAGTAACTCCATTGCTTCAAGAAGGTTCAACAGGTACAAAAACCGTCGATTTGCAAAATAGTACAAAATTTAAAATTAATGTGTCTGGAAATGCTTCCAATAATTGGGGCGATCAAGCCGGGGCTTCCGGATCATGGACCTACACTTTAAAAACTGACGGCACCGGAGTTACAGGACCTTAATTTTTAGCTTGGCAAGAGCATGCTGACCGACCGCTTAAGATCATTGATTTCCGATTGTTGTTCCTTGATGGCTTCAATAAGAAGGCCTACAAGATTGCCATACGCAACTGACTTAAGGCCATCCAAGTTATTGTAAACAGCTTCGGGCACTAGCGTTTCGACTTCTTGAGCAATGACACCAATAGATCGTTCTCCATTTAAGCGCTCGTAGTATACGCCACGAATGCTTTCAAGCTTTTGTAGTGCGTTATCAATTTGAACAATGTTTTTCTTTAATCGCGCGTCACTAAAAGCTGTTATATCACCTGATGCAGTAATTGTCGAAGTACAGTTAATTGCTCCACATGAAAGTGTCCCAGCTGACACGACTGGTATTGCGCTTAAGTCCGCTTTTGCAATATTTAAGGTCGTGTTGCCAGATGTGTAATACAGTGAGGCACCTGCTGCACCATCGTTAAAAACAATTCCAGGACCAGCAGTAAATGAATTTAGAGCTGTTACTGTGCGACCCGAACCAGTGAGTACATTCAAGCCATTCGTTGAAAGAGCGCCTGCATTTAAAAGTGAATAGACGGATCCTGACGGCCCATTTGCTGCTTGAATATTAACAGCACCTGCACATGTAACGCCATACAAATTTCCAAGTGTCGTCTCTGTTGAAGCTTGTATAATAGAATTAATTGTCATTGCTCCAGACCCATCAATCGATGCACCGACAGAGCCAGCTGGACTATAGCTTAAAGTTGTCGGACCTGAAGCAAGTGCCCATTGAAGAATTTGACCAGGTTGATCCGTATCAGGTTTTGAAACGTTCGGTCCATCAAGACCTCTTGGTATTCCAAAAGCATAACTGATCGCAAAATTTGGTCCTGTTGCTTGTGTAATTGTTGCTGTGGCATTAGATCCTGGAGGCAAAGTCGTGACCACGGGTTGTCCAGAAAGAATAGGGTAATAAGGAACGGGCAAGTTAAATTGTATGTCATAGGGTCCAGCTCCGCTGACTGTTGCTGATCCAGAGGCGTCCGCTTGAAGACCAGATACCGTCACGTGGCGAATGACAGCTGGCGGTCCATAAGGACCTTGCGCACCAGGTGGTCCAGGATTTCCTTGACGACCTGATGGACCAATCGGACCTGTTGGTCCAGGAACCAAAGTTGTCGCTCCAGATGGACCTTGAGGTCCAACGGAACCAGCTAGACCAGTGGGGCCTTCAAGACCAGCTGGGCCAACATTTCGTATTGCCATAAGAGTTATTAATGCGACAAGTACGCCGATAACGACGACTGACAAAAAGCTTGTAGTTGAAGCGTGGTGGTGGCGCGATTCATGGTGAGATTCTCCGCCAATAAGTGTTTCATCAACCGCAAAATGTTTACTAAAAGACATTTATTTTATAAGCTACTTTGTGCATGCCTTTATTTTTTAAACCCGACAATGAGCCTTGTAAGATTTCATTAAATTTTGAATTGTTTTTAAGTCTGTTGAGTTTTGAGGATCAAAGGCTGTGCGAACTTTGACGTCTTCACCTATGTCGTCTATTCGCGCCAATAGCTCAAAATGAGAGCTGTTGACCCACCCAACAATAATTGTGGGAATTCCTGGTTTCGTGCATCTCTTGACATCAATCAAAGTAATTTCGTCATGAACACCACAATAGGGCGCATTTTTGTTATCGCTTAAATTTATAAAAATAACGTTAGCGCCAAGAAACTTAGAAGACCAACGAATCATAATTTCTTCAGCCCAAATCTTTGGATTTTCAAGGCCTTCTTTAATTTCTTCAAAAGATTTGTGTTTACCTAAAGTATTCATTTCTTTAATAATTTTATCGTAATCTTCTTTTTTAAAAGAGTCTGACAATGCTTTACGTAAAGCGTAGGCAATTTTTTTTCGTTCATTAGATCTGTAACCAGCTATGTTCAGGCTTAAGCACAGGCTATGAAAAAAACAAGAGCCGTCGCCGATTGTACCAATGCGACCAAAACGTTGGCCGTTAAACCATTTCTTGCATGTTTCTGCAGTAAGTTCAAACATGTGATCTTCGTCGGCAGCTTTGTTGCCATCAAGCAGCACGCACGACACTTTATTTTATAGATGAATTACAGGCGCAGCTATAAGCGTATTCGGAACTAAAGCGCCATTATGTTTCAAAACAGCTTTTGGTAAATAAAAATCAAAGTACCATTTCTGTAGGCCAGGCTGAAGGCGTGCATTGTAATCTAAAGAGTCAAAAGGCACAAGCGTAACATGATGCTGATGAGGTTGCCAAACGACAAAGAATGCATTTTTTGGAGGTCCAACCGTTAAGCCTTCATTTGTGCCGTGATAATGGCCGCCGATAGTAACAGCATTAAGTTTCACAGCGCGAACAATAAGTTCTGGAAACTTATTGAGAAGGCCCATGATGCCTTGCATTTGATCATTGTAATATTCGGGCACGTTCATTGGACTTGATGCATAAGGATGTTCTGAACTATCGCGACGACTTGCCGGACACTTGTATTCGATTAAAACACTCATTGCGCCGTAATTGCCGTCAAGAATTAGAAGACCATCCGGACTGACTGCCATCCAAGGCATTTCGTGGTGCTTAAGAAGGCCACTATCAATAAGATCAAAATTGTCCAGTTGCGGACGGCCAATGTGAGCTGAAACATAATGACCGTTGCTGCAGCCCGTAAAGTAATCTATATAAAGCTGTTCAATAGTTTTACGCAATGGTCCGTACAAAGACGCAAGCAGACTTTCACGCGCATCATTTTCATGAAAAGTTCCATATGCAGTACTCGCATTGCCTGTAAATGAAGACCAAATTTTTTCGTAGACAAGGTCTTGGGGAGACGTGTACGGATTTGTGCCGACTGCAGCTCCAAAATTAGAGGCTGTAATACAATGAATGCGTGCTGCATGCCACTTTGAAGAACGTTGAGGCGCACACAACTCTTCATGACATTGTTCAGGTGTACGCTCGACAAAAGCATCATAAAATGCAGCAGCGTCCAATGATTTTGCTGTTTCAGAATCGTTGCATTCACTTGTGTCATCCGTTACCTGGTCTTCTGTTATTTCTTCTGCTAACAATTTGGCAGGCCCCATATCATCAATTGGCACTATATCTGCAGGCCTTACAATCTCTTTCGTGTAATGCGCCCAATCATATGTGACAGTTTCATTGTTAATGAGATCGTGAGCGATTTTGCGCTTCTTTGCAAAAGCATAAGATGTCGGTAAATCGTACGTTATTTCCGGCAACGACATTTTATGAGAATCGACGTTTCAGCAAACACAAACAAATTATGTAAAATTGTTTGTGTCTTCTTCTCTTGGCTTTTTTACAACTTTAGATTCTGAGTCTACAACAATATCTTGAGAGTCACCGTGGCCAAGACGCCTTTCTGGTACACCAAGCACTTTAGAAACATCCATAGAGTAATCTGATGTGTCCGCATAATAATGATCGCTAAGGCGCCAAAAAATGGAACGGCCGACTCGAAAAGGTTCTTTGATAACCTTGGCTTTGTAATAGAAAACAGAATCCATGGCGTGCTTTGCCGCCTTGCGAGTATCAAGAACCATGCACTCATATTGTTGTGTGCAAGCTTCAAAAACTTGACAAAAAGCTTTAAAATTTGAAAACATGGCAAAGTATTCTTTCCATAACTTTTCGCGGTCGTTGCCTGAAGTTGTTCCAAAAGCGAAAAGAAGGTCGACGTTGCCTCGAATATCCGGCGGCGCGTCTTTAATGTATTGCATGCAGTTTACGTAAAAAAGTTTTAAGTGGCGTCCCAACTTAAATATTTTAATTATATCGTTTGAGCCCATAACTTTTTTCTTTTTTGAACCAGTCCCTGTTGTCTCAGCCATGCAATCGTCCATGATGAGGCCAACACGCATTGCTTTATCATTTGCAACTGAGCGCTTCTGCCATTCTAAAAGGTGCTTGAGCTTGTCATCATTAAATTCATGAAAGATAAGACTTTTTGGTGTAAAAAATTCTAAATTATGATTTCCCATTTCAGTAGGATTCATGCCAAGACACAAATCTAAGCGATCTTTTACGTGATACATTATATCGCGCGTCAAAGTCGTTTTTCCAGTATGTCGTTTTCCGACAATAAGAATTGTCGCATCTGCTGCTATTGAAGTAGGGTCGAACTCGCGTATTTCAACTTCCATTTTGTTGCGTGAGATTTCGTGACACTCTTTATGACCCAACGCGTTATCACAGTAATTAAACGTATGTAATAAATGGCGAAACACATAAAGAAAATTCGAAGATCAAAGAGTCTTGCAACAAAAAGAAAAATAAAGCCGTTGATACGGTCTTCTACTCTTAAAGTTAGACGCCGCAGACGAAGCCGCAGCCGTAGCCGAAGCCGTAGCCGCGACAGTCGCATAAGCACAGGCACTCTTCTTATAGACTCTCAAGACACGCGCGTTTCGCCTTCAGATTTGTCTAGGGAAACGACTCGATTGGATTAAAATGGATAAATTTTAAAATATGTCTTCAAAAAAGTCTTCTTCTTTATCAAAGTCAACTTGCTTTGGCATTTTCAAAATCCGAAGGCGCTCAGATACTGCAGCGTAAAAACTTGGTATGTCCTTGTGCCCTAATTTTTTTGCATGCTCCTCGAAGCTGTCGTAATCGTCGTTGATTGCGTCATTAACAAGTGCTTGTGGAGTATGAGAATTACTAATGTATATTTGCGACAAGTGGTTAGAATGCCAATCAATACTGCGATACTTGTTGTGGGACCCGTTCACAATGTACGACTGAATGTGGAGATCGGGCACCAATACAGTTTGACTACCGACTTGAATTAATTTAAAAGGAACAAATACACGATCTGTCTTTTGAATGACAGCCATTATGTGACTCAGTTTGCTTGTTACAAAAAAATTTTGTTTGCTTACTCTCAAACAATTATTTTTCCAAACAAAAAATTCCATGTTTTTAAGTGCAATTGTTACATTATACGAAAAACATTTCGAGCGCGTTGCGCAAGTATGCAAAAATCCGGAAAATGCTTTTGATGTTTTAAAAGCACACAATTTAGACGCTCAATCAATTGACAAAAGTTGTTGCGCTGAATTAAAAATTGTTCTTTTAAAAAAACATGACTTCCAAATTTCAGATCGTCTGAACAAGTACGGATGGACAACAAAGCACATCAACGATCACATGGTTCGTTTTTTTGAAGGGCGCATGAAGGCGGCTGCTCGAGTTCTTTCGATGTATTTAAATGAAGGACCTGATGCAGATTTTAATAGAGCGGTGCAAGGTTACGAAATTCGTAATGTTGTCGTATCAGAAAGTGATTCAGATGAAGATGCGCGTTATGCAGTTATTGCACGGCATAATCGTGATTTTATGACTGATTTAAATGATTTAGGTGATTAAATATTTTCAACTTTTGCCTTTTTCGACAACTTTTTCTTTGGTTCTTTAACCAATTGAACTGGCTTTTCTTCAGAAGCCGACTCGAGCTTCTCAGTCTCAATCTTCTCGGTCTCAATCTTCTCGGTCTCAATCTTCTCGGTCTCAATCTTCTCGGTCTCAATATTCTCAGGCTTCTGATCGGTTTCATCTTTAGATAACTCAGTGGCATCATCGTTTTCAGGTTCACTTGAATGCTTCTCTACAGCTTTTTCGGGAGTTTCTAACTGTACATTTTGCCCTTGCTGCAAATTTTTAACCCGCACTTCAACTTTTGCTAAGTATTGAGAAATTGCTACTAAAGACTCTGAATCGCATTGCATTACAACGTCGTAAAAGTTAGCCGTTCTCACTAAACCAATTTTGTGGTGAGTTGCGAACCACAGCTCTTTAAATTTTAGTTCGTCAAAGTGTTCATAAACATTTGCAAACATATCCAAGCGTTGCGCGTCATCTAACTCGTTGAACTTTGCTATAAGTCCGTCAGTTTTAGGCATAGCTTTTACAGCCTGAAAACCAATCATGAATGCTCGGTACATTATGTAACACAACAAAAGAACTATTATAAGAAACATTTTATTATTCACACTAAAACTTTTTGCTGGTGTTCACAAATTTTATGAACACAAAAAATAAATAACTACTCGTGCTCCAGTAAAATGCTGCTTATCACAATTGTCTATTGATAGAGATGATTCCGTTGCATTAGGATCGAATTATTTTTTCAAAAGATTTTTACTTGATTGGAATGCTGTACATGACATGAGTCCGAAAGAAGCCACATTAAATACTCAAATTGAGTTTTGTGAAAACAGTTTTAGACAAGAAGTTGCAGTTTTTTTAGAATCAGACAATTTGCCTTCAGAAAACTCTTTAAAAGTTAGGTATTTGCAAATGCTACTATGCTGGCTTCTTAGCTTAAATGCTAACAAGGCATTAATACTTGTAGAAAAATGTATAAACGTTTTGGTGGTCGAAATGTACGGCAATGAGCAAAAGGCAAGTAACGCTGAAATATTGGTAAATGCATTAGTTTTTTTTGTGCACGCAGTTTTTTCAAATGAAGACCTATCTTCAATATTTCAACACGTTGACGATAAAAAAGAAAAATCTTAATTTAAAACAAGGTCTTCGGAAACATCTTTTCGTCTACGATTTGTTCTTGGGCTAGCCAAAAGGGTTAATTTTCTTTTATTTTCTTCTTCAGGCCGCTGTTCTGGGCGTTGCTCTACGCGCTGTTCCTGGCGCTGCTCTTGCTTCTGTTCCTGAAGTTGTTCTGGTCTCTGCTCCTGCTTTGATTCAATTCTTGGCAAAAACGTTGTTGGTACGGGAGGAGCCAATTCAGCAATTTCAGGTTCTTTCGAAACTTCTGTGCGCACTTGGCTGATTTCTGTACGATTAGCAGAAGCGAAATGAGTCGGCTTTTGAAGATCGGCGCTTAAAGCCGCTTTGGCCCAATCAGGAATTTTAGATTGTACGGGTGCAACAGATGCTGGCGGGCGTAGAGCAGAAGGTTCAGTTTGTTGTGGGGCTTGAGGTACTTGAGGCCGAGCAAATGGCTCTGGCTTTGAACCGCCCATAAAACCCTTGTTGTTCATGACAGTCATAGCTAAAGCTCCAAAAACAATCATAGCAAGCTCAGATTCGGGACTGCTTGAACCTCGTCGCCAATACTTGCGGTACATTTTTGTAAGTGGCTGATTAAACTTATTCATGTCCTTGCACAAATTGCTTGAAAAGCCATCTACAACATTTAAGCCAAACTTTTTTACAACTGTTTCAAGTAGTCCAGATCCCATTTTGATGCCCGTTTTCGCCCATTCTACTGTCTGCTGTGTGCTTACAATCATATTTGCGCGATCGTATTGGTATTGGATAGCTTCGAGCGAATCAGACATTGTTAATTGACGGTGCAACTTGATCGAGCCTTGCTTTTCCATCATTTCCAGTTCATAAAGCAATGACTCTTTTTCGATGGCCACGTCAATGGCTGCTTCTTCTTTTGCTCTTGCTGAGTATTCATGTGGTTTTGGAGGGCTTACAACTTCTGTAACTTCGGTAACCACTGACTTAATAGAGTCAACTGATTTTACGGAATGTACCGAAGGCGCTCTTGTTGGAGTTACTGATCGGTATGACCGTGCAACGCTAGCATCGCGTGAAACAACCTTTGCTTCGTCGTAATCTTCTTTTTGCGATTCTTGGCGTTGACGTTCATCAACGATTGGCATTGGCGATCCACCCCATGATGTCGGTGCAGGCTTCTTCAAATCAGCAAATTCAGTATTTGCTAACACTTGAAATGTATTCAGCTCAGAACGAGTCGCAGACCTTACAGATTCGTCATCCATTTATTGATGATGTTTAATGGCCTCTTAACATGTACAACCGCACAAAAAACTATTTCAAGATTGCTGTCAAGGATGTCCAATGTCCATAAGCGCATTTTGGTAATCTTGAATATTCCGAAAGACCGTATTTACCATCTTTGATAGTCCACATTTGCAACGATTGCATTGCACTAAGAGGACTTAACAGAAGCATTTCACGCGGACTTCCAAAAACTGCCTCGATTGGGCGCGCTTCTGTTTCCAAAGTCATAAGAATATTGTCTGCATATACGATGTCGTAATTATGAGACCATTTTCTCTCTAGTCCCGGAATATCTAGAACTTTGTGATGAATACTTATTAAGTTGCCGTGATCACGCCAGTCGACTTTGTAACCAAGACGTCTGCGCATTGGTATTTCAGATACATCGCACATAATGCTTGCAGAATCAGTCAAAAGTTCGTCCTCATTAATGCCGCTTACATTTTGGTGAAGCAAAGCGCCAGTTAGCGGATTGATGTGGCCCCACATTAAAACAAGTGTGCCTTCTGCGTCGCGCTGACAATCAATCCAATTCGTTTTTGCCTCCTCTCCTGGCAATTCAAATTCTACGATAACTTTAAATGGATTAAGTTCATATATTGCGGCTTTTAGAGTGTCCGGGTCATGGCACCACACAAATTTGGTTCCAGGCAAAACTGCGACAAGAGTGGCTACTGAACATTCTTTTGTGGTCCACCCTTGCAAAGTTTTCCAGCATAAACTATTTTTACTCGCAATGACAGCCTTGTCGATTAAAAGTCCGGTTGCGCCTACTATTTGAACAAGACCATTGCGGACAACAGAGTTTCTTATGCAACTTGGAGCTCCAAAAACTTTTGGCAAAGGTACATGCAAAAAGAGTTCTTCAAGGTCTCCGTCCTTGTGAGCTTTTAAGAGCGCAACGACTGGCCACAATGAAGAAACGCCCAAGTCTTTTGCAAAGCTTTCTAAAGTTTCTAAAGTTATTGATTTTTGCAAATCGACGCGCTTCACGACAGACTCAATCGTTTCCACTGAACACTTTAAAACTGGTCGTATTTTTCCAAGACCAAATGCCAAGTCAAAATATGTCACAAGCTCTAAATCTATGGCAAATAATGTAAAATCGGCGTTTAATGACGAACCAATTTTAGAAGTTAAGCCAAGAACGTTTTCTTCAATGTATGCTCTTGTAATTATGCGGCGCTTTGCAAAATCAGTTGTTAGCTTTAATGCTTTTACTAAGTTGTCTATTGGTACACTCGGCGTTGTTTCAATGCAAAAACTGGCCATTAAAACCGCAAAAGTGTCTTCGGCAAAATCACGAAAATCGATTAGTGTTGAAAGGCGTTCTAATTCTGAGGTCCACTTTGGCACCAATACAGTATGAATGTATTTTGCGTAATAAGAAGTTAATTTTGCCGGTGTAAAGAGCACTGGGCACAACGCCTTCAAGACATCAGGTTCAAGCATTTATTGCTCAGAACATAAATCATTTTTGACTGAGCTAACCGCATCAAGTGTCATTTTTTTAATTATGTGCTCTAAATTCAAAGTCAAGATGTTTTGTGGCAATTTCGAGCACTGTAAACACCAAAAGCCTGTGTGAAAAAACGCGGAAGATACTGAGTTGCAACTAAAACATCGCAATTCGTAAGCATTCAAGTCTCGAATCCAAGCAAATTCAGAAATACATTTTTGCCTGTGGTGCCGAAGACATAACGGCCACAAGTTCCAAGAG
>Ga0114960_10001470_pt1 | contig 18895 bp, 19 predicted proteins | sample C_130625_MF_Meta_FD_92637 | JGI IMG/M metagenome (GOLD analysis project Ga0114960, IMG submission 92637) | Freshwater microbial communities from Lake Croche, Canada to study carbon cycling - C_130625_MF_MetaG | ecosystem: Environmental > Aquatic > Freshwater > Lake | place: Lake Croche, Canada... | reverse complement strand
TCTGTTGAAGAACGTGCTAGACAATTCTTTGTAGCTTTACAAGATAAAGAGGTAGAAATACACAACAACGATTTTTACGAATTATGAGTACAACTAACATGAATGACATTGCATCGAAGTCTTTAGGATCTTCGGCTTCGTATGCAGTATACACCGATACGTTTGATCCATCATTGCTTAACCCAATGCCTCGTTCTCTTGCACGAGACGATTGGAATATTAAAGCAGATAGTTTTGTTGGGTACGATACCTGGCATTGTCACGAAGCTACATTCCTTCTTAATAGTGGAGTACCAGTAGCAGGTACCCTCAAGTATGTTTATTCATGCGATTCAGAGTTCATGGTAGAGTCAAAGTCTGCTAAGCTTTACTGTAATTCATTTGATATGTGTAAGATGGGAGAAACATACGCTCAAGCTATTGACAATTATGAGAATCAGATTCGTACAGATCTTGAGAACGTTCTTAAGACACCTGTTTCAGTTAAATTTTTCCGCTCCGGAGCTGATACTAGCGCCGCTGATCCTGTTTACGGTTATGTAGATCTTACTGATAAGATTCATTTTAGTACAGAAATTACAGATTACGCTTCAAAGGAAGAGCATCTTAAATTCTACTCTCTTACAGACGGTGAAGAGATTGTTGAGTGTAAGTATTTTACAAACGCTTTGAGATCGCGTTGCAGACATACAAAGCAGAAAGATACAGGTACGGCCTATATTCGCATTGTAACGAAGGGTTGTGAAGTTAACCCTGTTTCACTCTTCAAGCAAGTTGTTTCTTTGAGAGAAGTAAATGAGTTTCATGAATTTTGTGCTGAAAAGCTTTATACAAGCATTATGGGTCATCCAGCTGTAATTGACTGTGCTGTAACTCTTCTTTACGCTCGTCGTGGATCTCTTGATATTAATCCTACAAGAGCCAGTAGAGTAGAGCTTCTACCATCTGCTCTTATTAACCATACCCTTTATACAAAAAAAGCAATGGGTCAGTAAATTAACCCTAGCACAAACTATAAATCTATAATAATATATTAACGATATGAGCGAAACCACAAACACAATAGCAGTATTCTTCGACTCTGTAGGACGTACAATCCTTGGAGAACGCATTGATGCTGATACATCAGATAAGGTTCTTACCATTAAGAACCCAGCCGTAGTACACATTATGCCTAATCAGCAGACTGGTCAACTATCGTTACAGATTCTTCCTCTGTTCTTCAGAGAGTTTCTTGCCGATAAGACTGAGCCTACTGTTTGGAAGTATAATCGTGAGCTTATTACCGAATGTAAAGATGTTGCATTTGATTTTAAGCTTCAGGCTCAGTACCAGCAAATCTTTAACCCTAGCCCGATTATCACACCGACTAATCCGGGTGTAGCTCCTGCTGGAGCTGGTGATGTTGTTCGTCTTTTTGACGAAGAATAATTTGCTTTAATAGAAGCAGCATCTAATATTTCGGTATGGCTAAAAACGAACTCTCTTATTTAAAAGACATTTTTAAATCAGTCGACGACTTAAACCCCGACTCCGCAGTATTAGATGCTGCTACTCTATCAACTGCTGACGACTGGATTGATACCGGTTCGTATGCATTAAACGCTATTATCTCAGGATCCATGTATAAGGGAATTCCAGGAGGCCGTATTACAGGTTTTGCTGGACCTTCGATGGCTGGTAAGACTCTTATTATGAATAAGGTTATGGCTAATGCTCAAAAGAAAGGCTATATACCTGTAATTTGGGATTCTGAGGTAGCTGTTGATAAGAAAAGTGCTGAAGGAGCTGGCATGGATACATCTCGTGTTAAGTACTACCCTGTTGAGACGATTGAAGATTGCCGTAATCAAATGAGTGCATTTCTCGATAACGTTATTAAGGCGAATAATCCTGATCTTAAGTTTATCGTAGCAATTGACTCTCTTGGAAATCTTGCAAGTGCTAAGGAAATTAAAGATGCTACAGCTGGTAAAGATTCAGCAGATGTAGGACAAAGAGCAAAAGCTATTAAATCGATGATGCGTACACTTACCTATAAAGCTGCTAAAGCAAAGGTACCAATTTTATTTAGTAATCACATTTATGAAGGAATGGAAATGTTCCCTACTCTTGTTAAAACTCAGAGTGGTGGCAAGGGACCGATTTATCTTGCTTCGGTTCTTGTACAACTTAGTACGAAGAACGAAAAAGCTAGTGACAACCCTAATGAACAATCTGTGGCTATTGCTCATAATATTTCAGGTGTAACGCTTGGCGCTATGACAGTGAAAAACCGTTTTGTACCATCTTATCTTAAGACTGAACTTTATTTAAACTTTAAAACAGGTCTTGATAAACATGCTGGTCTTTTTGAAATTGCAGAAGCGTTCGGTGTTATTGAAAAACCTGGACGTACAGTAATGTATAAAGGTGAAAGTCTTGGTTATAGAAAAGATCTTGAAAAAGATCCTAAATTCTGGGAAAAGATTATGCCTGAATTAGAAAAAGTTTTACAAGAAAAACTTTGCTATGGCACTAGTTCTACAGTAGATATTGAAGAAGAAGTCGATAATATCGAATAATGTCTAATCCAGAACCTGGTAAGCTTGATCTCGATTATTACGAGAACATTATTCTTTTTAACTCTCTTTTAAGTCAGGAGTATTTAGCAACAATTATAGAACATGCTGATCCCGCTTATTTCAATGATAAGAGTATCCAGACTGTGTTTAAAACAATTGCATTTTTCTTTTCTGAGAGAGGTACCGTACCAACAGCAACTGAAATTAAGTCAAGATTAACTTCTGAAGAGGAACGAAAAGCGTTTAACGATATTGCTAACCGGTTTAAAGAAATTGATACGAAGTTTAATAAAGAAGAGTTACTTAGTAATACAGAGAGGTTTCTTAAAGAAAGATGTTTATATAAAACTATTTTAGAAACTGCTGAAAAGTATGCTCAAGGTAAAGCAGACCCCGCTGATGCACTTAAAGAGTTTGAAAAGGCTTATACTATTAATCTTACTGAAAATTCCGGTCATTGGTATTTTGAGGATGTAGATAACCATATTAAAGAACTCACTACTATATATAACCCTATTCCAACAGGTTGGAAATTTTTAGATGAAAAATTAGAAGGTGGGTTGTTTCCTAAAACACTCACCTGTCTTGTTGGTCAGGTAAATATCGGTAAGAGTATTTTTTTAGGTAATATTGCTACTAATTTTGTTTTAAAAAATAAAAACGTACTTCTTATTTCTTTAGAAATGTCAGAGTATATGTATGCAAAAAGGATTAGTGCACAGATGACACAAATACCTCACAATCAACTTAAAGTCTTTACAGATGAACTTAAACAACAAGTTAAGCATATTGAAAAGCAAATCGATAGTAAGCTTATTATTAAAGAATATCCCCCAAAGACAGTTACCGTAAGACATATTGATGCTTATATTACTAAGCTTGGCCATAAAGGTTTCAAACCTGAAGTTGTAGTTATTGACTATATTAACCTTCTTAAATCTTCTACAAAGAATTTAAACTCTTACGAAACTGTAAAAGAAATAGCTGAGCAACTTCGAGCTCTATCTTTTAAATATAATATTCCGTTTGTTACAGCTTCTCAACTTAATCGTGGTTCCTTTAATACATCATCACCTGGTATGGAAGGTATATCTGAGAGTATTGGATTAGCAGCAACTTGTGACGTTATTTGTTCGCTATGGCAAGAAGAAGAAGATAAAGAGCTCGGTATTATTAACCTCGGTATGCAAAAGAATCGATTTGGCGCTAACTATGGTAGTTGTGCGTTCAAAGTAAAATATGAAACGCTAACTCTTAATGAAGTTAATCCTGATCATTTTAGTACTGAAACACCACAACAAGCTATTGCAGATGCTCAAAATACTTTAGATAAACTTTCCATTACAGAAACTTGATTAATATACATAAATGCAGTAAATAATCTGCATACATGTTTAACGAAAAAGTATTAGATGATTTTTTATCAAAAAACGACCCTTTAAAACAAATATGTACAAAGGAATATATACAAGGTGTGTTTAAATTTGGTTCTTTATTATCAATTTTACATAATAAAAAAATAAACCCGTCAACTGTTTTTGTTACAATATTAGAAAATAAAGAAATTAGAGACTTATTTGTCGAAGTTACTCACTCTGATAATGCAAAAGATGCCTTACTTGGCCTCTTGCAACTTTACCCGCCGCTATTAAAATCAAAGAATACAAAACGATTATTCAAGAAATCAATAACGAGTAAAAAGTGACTGAAACAGAAAAAAGAATATACAATAAACATTTAGCAATATCTCGCTCTTTACGCAATAAACCTTTTAAACTTAAAGGAGATTTTACTGATTTTGAAAATAATCCAAAATACGTGTCGTTAAAAAGACTATCCGTATTTTTCAGCAGATATCCTAATATAGATATAGATACATATTTTATAGCTCCGTATAAAATATATAAAGACGTAGACCATTTTGATTTAAATTACTTTGCTTCACCGAGAGCTATAAAAACTTACACAATTTACAAACAACAACAAGAAATGCTATCTCCCGATAAACAAATATCTGATGTAAAGAACTCATTATTTTTTATTGTAAAATTTTGTATTACGAATAAAGTACAACTTCATGATTATCCTAGTTTTAAGTTTACCGGTATGTCTCCTGAATGGGTATATCATTTAAAAAATAAAAAAATAAATCCATACTCTCTTATGGAGTTTACAGGTATTTTTCCTTATATAAATGAGATGCCTTTTGATGAAAGAGAATTACTATTAGGTAATTTTGGTAAAACATACCCCGACTTTAAATCTCGTTATAATAGTTCTAACGAACTTAAATCATTTTTAAGTAAAGCATTTATAACATTAAAACTTTTTATAGATAAGAGCTTGAATTCTTCAAACTCGTATGTATAATACAAACAAATAAACAACCAAACAAACTCATTATGACATTAACAAAAAATATATTCGCAGAAATTAAAGCTTCACTCTCTAATAAGAATGATAATTCTTATAAAGATATTATTAAGTTCGAATCTGGTAAGACATACACCGTTCGTCTTGTACCGAACATCACTGAACCTAAGAAGACAATCTATAACTACAAGCATCACTCTTGGAAGAGTCATTCTAATGGACAGTTTTTTACATCTCTTTGCCCTTCTACTTACGGTGAGAATTGCCCTATTGATTCATATGTTATGAAAACATATAATAACGGTACTGATGAAGAGAAGAAGAAGCTCGGTGATATTTCACGTAAGTAAAGCTGGATGGTTAATGCTTACGTTATCTCAGATCCTACTAATCCTGAGAACGAAGGCAAGGTTAAGGTTATTCGTTACGGTAAGGAGCTCGCTAAGATTATTCAAAGTGCTATTGACGGTGATGATGCTTCTGAGTTTGGTGCTGAGAAAGTATTTGATGTAGCTAATGGTAGCACTCTTCGTATTAAGTGTGAGCCCCGTACTGGTAATGCTGGTAATCGGTTATCAGTGACTTACTCCTCATCTAAGTTTTTGTCTACCTCTAAACTTGAACTTAATGATAATCAACTTCGTGCAATTTACGAAGGTGTACATGATCTTGAAAAGTTTAATAAAGCTAAGACATCTGCCGAGCTTCAACGTGGACTCGATCAACATTTCTTCTGTATTGAAGATGTAACAACCGAAGAGGCTGTTGACGAAGATACTGTACCGGAACCTGTAAAGCAAGTATCTACAAAGAAGGACCCTATTAATGAAATTTTTCAGGGCGTAGATGAAGCTAAGGTCCCTGCTGAAGATGATACTGATGCCAAGCTTAAGGAGTTACTTGCCGGTCTTTAATTTTAATTTATAATAATTTTATGCCAAGAATAAAAACTAACGCCGATATTCCCGATATTCAGAATACTATAGACGGGTTTCCTAAGAAGTACATTCCAAAAGTAGGTACTCGTGATGCAACACTTCCCGTTAAAATTATTCGTAAAGACGGTACTACTAATGAAGGCTCAGGTAAGTTTTCAATGTATACTGACCTTACTTCTGAGAATAAAGGTACGAACATGAGTCGTTATCGTATTCTTATTGAAGAAGTAGTAAAGAAAGACGGTTATTATGTTCATGAGGTTATTAAGGATCTTCTTCACGAGTGTAAGGCTAGATTAAAATCTGATAATGCCTATGTTAAGATTAAGTTTGATTATTTCCTTAAGCGTAAGGCACCTGTCTCCGGTATTGAGTCTCACATGGATTATCGCGGTAATATGGAGGGACGTCTTATTGACGGTAAGGAGAGACTCTATCTTACAGTTCACGTTATGTACGCTTCTCTTTGCCCGTGCTCTAAAGAGATTAGTGATTACGGAGCTCATAATCAACGCTCAGTAGCTGACGTTACTGTTGAGATTGATGAATCAAAGGGTATTATGTGGATTGAAGATATTATTGATATTGTTGAAAATGCTTCTTCTGCTCCTATTATTAACGCTCTTAAGCGTGTTGATGAAGCTTATCAAACTGAGCTTATGTACGAGAACCCGGTCTTTGTTGAAGATATGGTTCGTAAGATAGCAGTTGAGCTTGATAAGGAGCTCGATAACCGTATTAAGGATTATTCTGTAGTAGTTAATCACTTTGAGTCAATTCATACTGCAGTTGCAGTTGCTGTTATTAACGCTGGTCGCGAATTAAAGTAATATGGCTGTATCAGAAGAACAACTTGCAGCAGCCATAATGGCTAAAATAACCGGTAATACTCTTAAAAAAGTAGACGAAAGTACACTTGTACCGGTTGGTATGGGTCCTGCTAATAAAGTAGACCCTATGAAGTTTGTTTCTTCTAATAACAACGTTATTATTACTCAGCAACAACAAAAAGAAATTGAAGAGCGTAATAGAGAAGCTGAAAGGTTGTACCCTTTACCTTCTCAGCCTTTAACACCACCATTACCTTCTCTTCCTAGTGTTACCTCTGCACCTGTACTGCAGCAAGAATACGATCCTCAATTATTTTTACCCTTAACGTATGATATACCTGTAGCTAAAGCAGCTACTACTGAATTAATTGATACGCTTAAATCAGTTAATAATAACCTTAGTAAGCTTGCAAATTTATTTGAAGAGTGGCTAACACGCTAAACATTAATAAAGAAAGCTTTGTACAAAAGTTTTTACAGCCAATTAGTAAAATAGCTGATAATATATCATTAATACCTAATGATAATGAGTTGTATGCTGTATGTTCATCTCAAGACGGTAGTATTGTTTTACTTGCTACTCTTAAACATAATAGTTTATTAGATAACATTGTAAAAATTAATTTACCAGATGTTAAAAAATTTGTTAGGTTATTAGATTGTGTTGATGATAATGACGTAGTTATATCTTTAGAAAATAATCATTTAAAGTATAATACTGTTAATTTTAAATTTAACTATTATTTGCTTGAAGATAGTTATATGCAAAGATGTCCAATAAACCCTGATAAAATTAAATTATTAAAATACGATTCGGAGTTTATATTATCTAATATTAAGTTTAATGAAATATTAAAAGGTAGTTCTATAGCTACTGATTCTGATAAACTTTATTTTTTTACTAAAAATGATGAAGTATATGCTGAATTAAATGACTATAATCGTCAAAATATTAACAATATTACATATCTTGTGACAGATAAGTTCAGTGGTGAACCGATTAAAAATGCGTTACCTTTAAATCTTGAAAACGTAAGAATGTTAGCTGGTCTTCGAACTGAAAATATTACTGTAAAAATTAATAATTCCTTAAAGGTTACATTATTTGAAATAGAAGATAAGCATGTTTCTATAAAATTTATTATATCCGCTCTTGTAAAATAACAAATACGAGATAAATCTTTATATATGTCTAACAAATTAACAACCTTAGGTTATACAGTTAAGAGATTACGTGATAGTGGTTACTATACACATAAAATATTTACAGAGTATAATGATTCTGATCCTCGAGCTTGGACAATTGTAATTGACCCGGGTGTATCGTCTATTTTTTGTACGTGTGTTGTTAATGATCCGTATATTGGGGAATCGTATTTTGAATTATTTGATGGTGGTCAATTTATACCGGGACGTCTTAAAATTAAAACTTCTTCTTATGAAGTTTTAATTGAGCATCTTGTTAAGTACGGTATTAATAATAAAGCTTCAGGTTATAATAGTTGATATATATCTACATCTGTAGATGAATAAATAATATATATATATGGCTACCGGTGATCAAGATAAAAAAAAGGCAGCCTCTAAAAAAATATGAAAAAAATAAAAACAAACACACTTAATTTAAGTGGTGTTGATATTGATGATACTTTTAAAAAGGTAGTAGAGTCAAATTTGTTAATTGAAGATGTAATTAAACAAGCATTTCTTAGATTTTATGACACTGCTTCTATAAAACATTCTAAGGTTAAAGATCTCGAACAACTTGATCATTTAACTGAAGAGTATCTTCAATCATATATGATTCTTGGTTACGATCTAAACGGAGAAAAAGTTTCTATTATACACGCTATTAATCCACACGATAGAGACGCATTAGTAGAACATTTAAGAACAACTCTTTTAAATTTTATTGGTGACCGATAAATAAGGTTACTTCATGAACGATGAGATATTAGAGAAACCCATTGACGATAATCAATTTTATCGTGGTGATAAAAACATCCCTAAAGAGGATGCTCAATTTGAATGGACCCCGAAAATGGTTCGGGAAATTAAAAAATGCAAAGAGAGTATTATTCATTTTGCTGAGAGTCATTTTTATATTGTAGAAGCCGATCGAGGTAAACAAAAAATAGAACTTTATAAAGCACAAAAGCGCGCTCTCAAGAGTCTTGCTGATAATCGATTTGTCTGTGTACTAGCCTCTCGTCAAGTAGGTAAGACAACTATTACTACTATATACGCTCTTTGGAATACATGTTTTTTTGATGATAAGCGTGTTATTATTGTAGCTAATAAAGAATCAACAGCTATTAATATTTTTAAAAAAATACGTTTAGCTTATGAAATGTTACCAAACTATCTTAAACCTGGTGTTAAAGAATATGGTAAAACAGGTTGTACGTTTGCAAATGGATCTAGTATAGGTATTAGTACTACTACGTCGACAGCAGCAAGAGGTGATACTGCAAATATTCTCTGTATTGACGAAGCTGCGTTTATCGATCAAAACTTTATGGAAGAATTTTGGAAATCAGTTATTCCTATTATTTCATCAGGTAAGACAACAAAAATTTTTATGGTTAGTACCCCTAACGGTACTAATAATAAATTTTACGAGATATATTCAGGAGCTGAAAAAGAAGTTAACGGGTGGCATGCCGAAAGAATTGATTGGTGGGATGTACCAGGTAGAGGTGAAAAATGGCGTAAGCAAATGGCATCTGCGTTAGGCTCTGATGAAGCATTTCAACAAGAGTTTGGAAATACATTTCTTGATCCGGGTAATTCAGCTGTTGGTGCTTCTGTTATTGAAAGATTTAAAGAAAAAAAGAAACCAATAATATGGACTTGTGATGAAGGACATTATAAAGTTTTTGAAGCACCGGATCCATCTAAATTATATGTAATAGGCGTCGATGTAGGTGAAGGTATTGGTAGAGCAGCAACAGTATCTCAAGTACTAGATATAACCGATTTAAAAGAAATAAAAGAAGTAGCGGTATACGGTACTAATATTATTGAACCGTATCATTACGCTAATAATTTAGTTAATCTCGCCTGTCAATGGGGTAACCCACCACTACTAGTCGAGAGAAATAATTGCGGTGCACAAATTATCGATACCCTATTTCATAAACACTTTTATGAAAAAATAGTTAGTTGCTCAAAACTTGCTAACACCGGCTCTTTTTCTAATACAAGACATTTAGGTATATTAAGTCATAACAATCTGAGGTTTGCTGGAGTTGCTAATATGCGTTACTGGATTAACTTTTTACAGGTTGTTCATATTAATGATATGGATACGATTAAAGAGCTTGAAACGTTTATTAGATACCCAAACGGAACGTATAGAAAAAAGAATGATAACTTCTATGATGATAGAGTTATGTCCCTTGTTTGGGGATTATTTGCGCTTGAACCTGAAATATGCGAACAATATTTTCAAGTAGATGAGTATGATGAGCAAAATAAACCATTAAAAATTTCTAGCTTAGATTACAATGAAATTGATCCTAAGCTTTATGTATTAAAAGATTTAAGTACAGGTATATCAACAAATATAGGAGGAGAGATAAAAGAAAAATACGAACCTTTATTATCTGAAGCAGAATATAATAAAGCAATGGACAATTCTGACTACTGGGATCTAATAAATAATGGTTGGATGAACATTCACAATTAATGACAACTAACCCTACTCAACAGTCTATTCTTAATAGAGCAAGTGACGATAAATTTTTACTTGTTTTAAATTTACCTAAATACTTAAAACAACAATCTCTAACAGATAATTCAATTGATATTGAGCCGTTACAATTAAGTGTACATGGCACTATTGTACCCGCTATACAAGTACCACCTGTTGAATTACGTTTTGGAGGTCAATCACATCATGTATCTAGCTACAGCCGCCCAAGTTATCCTCCTCTTGATATTAATTTTATGGTTGATAATAATTTTAAGAATTATTGGCTGTTATGGAAATGGTTATCTATAATGAATGACCCGTTAGGTAGTTATTACGCAGGTACGCCTACTAATGCTCAAAGTGACATATCTTCAGGTGTAAATACAGAGTATCAAACTGATTTTTCTATTTTTGGTTTAGATGAATATAATAATCAAGTGATAGAATTTATCTATCATAACGCATTTATAACTAACTTAGGAGCAATTAATTACGAGTATAGAAATAATAATTTTATTGAATCAACAGCACAGTTTCAATTTAGTCAACTTGAAATAAATTTATTATAACTTAAAAAAATAATCTACTAGAGCATAAATAATAATACACATATGGCACTTACAATACAATCTCCAGGAGTACAGATCATCGAAACAGATTTGTCTCAGACAATAGCAATACCAGGAGGTACATCCGTTTTAGTACCTGGTTTTGCAGCTCAAGGTCCAACCGACGAAATTTTACAGATTACATCAATTTCTGAATTTGAACAAATTTTCGGTCTACCTGCTTCTCCAGCAGAACGTTATTTTTACTACTCTAGCGCCGCTGTTCTTAATTCTAACGGTAATCTTTTAGCAACACGTCTTCCTTACGGTTCTGGAGCTGGGGCCGGGTTTGCTCCTCAATATAGCGGTCTTTTCTATCCTGCTGCTTCTGCAGGAACAGCTGTATATTATACATCATCAACTCCTATAACAGGGGGTGTTTTACAGCTCTCTGCTAATACAACAGCGCAAGCATTTTTAGCTTTTGAAACTTTAAGTTCTGTTAATATTAATACAGCTGTATTAAGTTCCTACTCTACAACTACTATAGGAGGAAGTTCATTATGGACATTCGCATACGTTAATCAAACTTTCTTAAGTGCTTCTAATTCACAGATTGTTTTCGGTGCTCCTACTCACGTTACCTTTAGTGAAGACGTTTATAATAACCTACTTCATAATAACTTTGTATGGAAGACAACTTTACCTACTTATACAGGCTCTACACCAACGTTTAGCTTTACTCCTAATACAGGATCCGTATTTACAATAGTAAATGGTGTTAATACACTTGAAGGTGGTTTAGTTATACTAAATCAAGCACAAACTACTATTGATGAAGCTTTTCAAGGTTATTACGTTAATATTTCTGACAATAGCGGTTTTGGTCTCAACGTACCATTTACTCAAGCAAATGCAATTATTAGCTTATCAGGTAATGACTTATATAGTCAGCTTCCTACATCAAATCTTTCATTCGCTCTTACCGGAGCAGCTGGAACATTCGGTTCACTCTCTGAACAAATTGAGTCTATACCAAACTTTAGTTTTGGTAATCCGTTCTATAACGATTCGCTTGTTGTTACAGTATTCAAGCTTCGTAATTCTTCATATCAACCTAACGTCTTAACAAATGCTCTAGCAGAAGCCTTCGTTGGTTCTTTAGACTCAACAAAGAAAGATATTGCTCGTGTTGGTGGTATACCTAAGACAGCCTATATTGGTGATATTCTTAATAATAACTCTTCTAATATTAATGTTAATATTAATCCTGTAATATCAAGAGCTAATTACCATACAAGCAACGGTTCACCAAATCCAACTACTAACGTAAGAGTAGCTGCTAATGCTCTATATCCATTAGGTATTTATTCCCCTACTTACGATCAAGTTAATGCCAATACAATTGGAGACGTTAATGCAAAACTTAATAGAGTTTTAACATTAATTGATTCACCTGATAAATCAAAGTTAGATCTCGTACTTGATGCAGGTCTTTCAACAATATTTGCTAATACATCTGGTGGCTCGATCGCTACATTTAATGATCAGCTAGTAGCTGATACAGCATCATTAAGCTCACAACCGACTTCCAGCACTATTCAGTACTGGCAAACAATCTTTAATACATTCAATAACTTCGTACAGAATACACGTAAGGATTGTATGTATATTGCTGACCCGCTTAGACAAATATTTGTTAACGGGACTAATCTTAAAACACTTGAAGTAAGAACTAATAATTTTACACAAAATATTTACACTCCATTACAGCAGCTATTTACTGGTATTGATACTAACTATTCAGCTACTTATGCTAACTGGGTTAAAGTTTACGATAGCTTCAGTGATAATTTTGCATGGGTACCTGCTTCCGGTTACGTAGCTGGTATTTACGCTAATAATGACACACTCACTCAACCTTGGATTGCTCCAGCAGGACTTAACCGCGGTATAATTAGAAACATTGTTGATATTGGATTTAATCCAAATCAAAAACAGCGTGATTATCTTTATACCCTATCGATGAACCCGATTTGCCTGTTCCCTGGAGATGGATATGTAGTATTCGGTCAAAAGACATTACAAGCTAAACCATCTGCTTTTGATAGAGTTAATGTTCGTCGCTTATTCTTAACACTTGAGCGCGCCGTACAAAGAGCCGTTAAATACTTTGTATTCGAACCTAACACTACATTCACACGTACAAGATTAGTTAATACAATTAAGCCAATCTTTTCATTAGCTCAAAATACTGAAGGGTTATATGATTACAAGATCGTTTGCGATACTCGTAATAATACACCTGACACTATTGATCGTAATCAGCTTAACGTTGATATCTACATTAAACCAACCCGCGCAGCAGAGTTTATCTTAGTAAACTTCATAGCTACACGAACAAGTCAAGATTTCAACGAATTAATCTAACAACAATAAAATAAAATTATGTCACAAAATATATCAGACTTCTACACATCAGTAAAGAGTAACGACTTTGCACGTCAATTTCAATTTCGAGTACAGCAATTAGCTAATATTTCTTTTACAGAAACTAATTTAGTTTATCTTGAAACTGCTAATTTACCCGGACGAACAATTGCTAATATACCTGTACCTTTTATGGGATTACAGTTCAACGTACCTGGTACAGCTAGTTACCCTGGATCTGACGCTTGGGCCGTAACATTTCGTTGCGATCAAAGCTACAATATACGTACAGCTCTTGAAGATGCTACTATTGCAACATTTGATGACAGCTCCTCAACCGGTAATTACAATATTGCCAGAACACCTAGTAATATTATTCTCGACTTACTTGATAAAGGTATGGATACAGTTCGTCAGTATACTCTCTACGGTGCTTACGTACAGTCAATTGGAGATATAGCTTATAATATCGGAGATAACGGTTCAATTGTAACAGTACCTACTACTCTTGCTTATCAATACTGGAGAGTTACCGGCGGTGCTCAGGGTGCTACTGCAGCATTATATGCTGATTAATTCTAATTAACAGCAATAAATAATATTGCTGTATGGAATTTACTCAACAAATACCGTTTTTTTTAGAAAATTTTTTAAGTAAACCAGCCAGTGCGTTACCGAAAGGTGCGCAGTGGCTTTTACTTTTTAGTAGTGATAGTGATAGTAATGGTTCGCCGAGTTATTCAGAAGTTTTACCAGTTCAAGCTATAAAAAAAGGTATTAGTTACGAACCTGAAAGTTGGGATATAGATAAAGCAATAGAAATAACACTTCAAAGCGATTATCAGGATATTAAAGGTTGTCTATTTGTACAAGCTGTACAAATACCTGGTGAATCAAACGTTGTTAACCCCGAAGGTATACAGCAAAACGGTTTTATACGATCTCAAATTGGTGGAGGTAGAGATGCATACAGTGGTATGCAAATAGTATTTTTAGAAACTAATATAAGTTTTGTTGATAATGTTATTAGACCTTGGGTTATTGCTACATCTCATCTAGGTATGATTGCACGAAAAGGAGCTGATAATTACCGCTGTAGAATTACAGCATATAAATTGGGGCTTTTAGGTAATAACGAACCTCCAACAGTTGTACAAAAATATACTTTTTACGGTGCTTGCCCGATATCTATTGAAGGAGAAGAATATAACTACTCACCAGCAAGTAGTCCTATAAATCGTTCAACAACTTTTACATATCATTATTATAGCTTAGAGTCTGTAAAAAGTTTAAATAATAACAAATTACCTAATTCAACAATAAGTATTAGTACTACAACACCTGAAATAAATCAACCTACAATAGTACCAAGTACTATAACACCTGAAATAAATCAACCTACAATAGTACCAAGTACTATAACACCTGAAATAAATCAACCTACAATAGCACCAAGTCCTCCAATACCTGAAAACTCTGCACCGTTTATAGCACCAAGTACTATAACACCTGAAATAAATCAACCTACAATAGCACCAAGTCCTCCAATACCTGAAAACTCTGCACCGTCTATAGCACCAAGTCTTCCAATACCTGAAAACTCTGCACCGTTTATAGCACCAAGTCTTCCAATACCTGAAAACTCTGCACCGTTTATAGCACCAAGTACTACAACACCTGAAATAAATCAACCTACAATAGTACCAAGTCTTCCAATACCTGAAGATCCTACACCACTTATAGCACCGAACCTTCCAATACCTGAAGATCCTGCATTGATTATAGCACCGAACCTTCCAATACCTGAAGATCCTACACCACTTATAGTACCAAGTCTTCCAATACCTGAAGATCCTACACCACTTATAGTACCAAGTCTTCCAATACCTGAAGATCCTATTAGCAACATCATTGTATATAAATAGAGAAAAAAGTAGCAAAATAGCTTAAATTTTTAAGTGAGTAATTTTTTAAACGAAATAAAAATTAATGATAAAGTTGTTTTATGTAAAGAGTTAAAAGTTAAACATTATAAAATTATTTTAAAATGCTTATTAGGAAACGATGTTATACTGTGTTTAAACAATATAAACAGTATATTACTTGATATAACTAATTTAACTAATATTGAAATCAATAAATTAAATTTTATTGATTATTTTTTATTATTATTAGAAATAAGACGTAATAATATTAGTAATACAATTTTAGCTGAAACAATAGATGATAAGAGCACTAAAATTACTATTAATATATCTAAAATAATAAACATTATTCAAAATATAAAATATCAACATTTACTCGTTCCTGATAATGTAGATAGTTTTTATATATATTATAAATTACCAACTATAAGAGAAATAAGCTATATTGAAACAGATTCTCTAGAGACTGTATACGGTTTATTTTTAAAAGAAATTATAACTAATAATATTAAAATACCATTTTCTAATTTAAAAAAGAATACATTAAACGAATTATTTGTTTATTTTCCTGCTAAATTAACAACTCATCTTGTTAAAAGAGCAGAGAATATTATCAGTATTTTTAACGATATTAATTTATTATCTTATATACCAGGTTTAAAAGATAAACATTTAATGTTTAATTTTAATATTAATAATTTATATTTACTAATTAAATTACTTTTTGGAGATCAATTACTCTCTCTTTACTCAAATATATTTGAACTTAGCAAGCAAATTAATATGTCTCCGGAATATATAGAAAATTGTACACCCGGGGAATATGGTATATTTGTAAAAAAATTAGAAGCTCTTAATAACGATAACAACACTCAACCTAGCATTGATATACAACCTAACGTTAATACAAAGTCTACTAATAGTTTAAACCCTTACACTAATAACGAAGTACCACCTATAAACTCAACCCCTTTTATGTAGAACTTATAGAGTCGTATCTCTAAATATGTTTATGTCTGATAATGTAAAAAATTTAATAGAGCAATTAAAAGCTCTCGATAATGATATTAGTATTCAAGTGTTTATTCCGTCATTACAAAAAAACATAAAATTTAAACAACTTACTACTGAACAATTAAAGCGAATTTTAAAAACATCTGTTGATACAACAGTTTTTAATACACTTTACAACAGTACTATCAACACTATTATAGCTGAAAACGCCATTGACTGTAATACTAATAAATTAACTATTTTTGATAAGATTTTAATTGTTTTTAAATTGAAGATGGAGTGTATATCTTCTGATTTTACTTTTTACTTTAATGAAGATGAAATTAAACAAAATAACTTAGAAGATACCTTTAAAACTGTATCTGTTTTAGAACATTTTAATTCTTTTATAGAAAAACAAATTAACTTTAAAGATGAAATTTTTAGTTTCAATAACTGTACTATTTCATGTTCTTTGCCAACTATAGCTACTGAAAATTTATTAGATGTTGAGCTTAATAAAAATATACCAGCAGAAGTAGAGACTGAAGAAGGACTAAGAAATGTAATAGGCATAACATTTATTAACGAAATTACAAAATATATAACAAGTATAAAGATTAATGAAACTGTTGTAGATCTTACTATACTTCCATTTAATGATAGAATTAAAGTTATTGAAAACTTACCTACTGCTATTATTAATAACGTTATTAAATATGCTGAAAACTATAAAAATAGTATTAAAGACTTAGTTGTTTATAATTTTGTATTAGATACGGGTGCAAATCTTATAAAAGATTTTCCAACAGACGCATCATTTTTTAACATCTAATCTAAAAACTATCTTCTTAAATATATAAGAAGATGTCTCCTGTAGCTATATCACCAGATATTAAAAAAGAATTAGAGTTTCTAATTACAGATACTCTACTTAAAAAGTATGATATTAAATCGGATTTTTTTACCGATTTAAAAAAAGCTATTTCTAGTAAATTTGAAGATAAAAAATCTTCAAATTCTGTATATGAAAAAATAACCACTCGTTATAACGAAGGTGGTTTATTAGGCTTAGCTAGTGACACAGTTAAAAAATTTACTAAAGATAAGGGGTTTGATAAATCTAATGTACAACAAGTACAGCCTGCTGCAAGTCTCAACAGTGCAAAAATTAAAGATTTGTTAAACGGTATAATGGTTTTAGGTAATTTAATAAAATTATCTAATAATGTATCCCCCAAAAAAGAATCAGAAACATCAACACCTACTACAAATAAAGCTGCTCAAGATACTACTCTCGAGACTGTTGAAAAATCTGAAACTACTAAAAGCAACACAACTAATAATACCAATATTGTTAATAATAACAATAAAACAGAAAATAATGTATTACCTACTAAAGAAAACAAAGATGTACATCTCATTAAAGACGATAAACCAAAAGTTATTTTAATAGGCGGTATTACCGAACAAGGTGTAAGTAATTTAAAAAAACATTTACCAGTTATTTTAGAAGATGTATTAAAACACATCGATAGCTCTCTTAGTAATGTTACTAAAGCAATAGGTAGCATTAAGATACCAAAAGGAAGCGATAAAAGTGATGATAAAGATAATGGTTTACTGGGTAGTTTATACGATATGCTACCTAAAAAAGTTAAAGCTATATTACGTTTAGCTAAATCTAAAATATTTAAAAAAGCAGGTAAAGCTGTACAAGGTGCTAAAAATTTAGCAGGTAAAGCTTTAAGAACAGTTACAGGTGCAGGAGTTAAAGTTGCTGAAGGTGCAGCTCTTAAGACTGCTGAAGGTGCAGGAGTTAAAGTTGCTGAAGGTGCAGCTCTTAAGACTGCTGAAGGTGCAGCGGTCGGTGCAGCAAAAAGCACGGTTACTAAAGCAGCAGGTAAGAGTACACTAGGTGCAGTAAAAGGTAAAATAATATCTTCAATAGCAAAAAGAATACCAAGAGCAATGGCTGGTGCTTTAGGTAAATCGGTACCGTTTTTAGGAGCTTTAATAGGAGGAGGTTTTGCTGTTAGTCGTTTAATAAAAGGAGATTTAGCTGGAGCAGCACTTGAAGCTGTTTCCGGATTAGGATCAGCTGCTACCGCTATACCTGCTACAGCTCTCTTAGTAGCAAAAGATGTATATACAGATGTTTACGGTGTTAAACCAGAATCAGATCCACAAGTTAAAGACAGATTCAAAGAAGTAAAAGACGAAACAACAAAAGCAGCTACAGACTTCGTTAAAGGTATAGGTGAAAAAAATAAACCTAAAGACGAACCTAATGAAAGTACAACTTCTACAGTAGCAAACAATAATAGTGATAATACTACAGCAAATAGCAACACATCCAACGTAACTAATAACACTACAACAGCAGCAGCAGATAATACATCTAACGTAACAACTAGTAATAATACAGCAGATAATACATCTAATGTAACTAATAACACTACAACAGCAGCAGGTAATACATCTAACGTAACAACTAGTAATAATACAGCAGATAATACATCTAACGTAACAACTAGTAATAATACAGCAGATAATACATCTAACGTAACAACTAGTAATAATACAGCAGATAATAC
>Ga0114960_10001466_pt1 | contig 18942 bp, 15 predicted proteins | sample C_130625_MF_Meta_FD_92637 | JGI IMG/M metagenome (GOLD analysis project Ga0114960, IMG submission 92637) | Freshwater microbial communities from Lake Croche, Canada to study carbon cycling - C_130625_MF_MetaG | ecosystem: Environmental > Aquatic > Freshwater > Lake | place: Lake Croche, Canada... | reverse complement strand
GCATCACCGAATTGTTGTGGGTTTGTCTGGCGGCGTCGACTCCGCAGTCACTGCTCACTTATTGAAAAAGCAAGGCCACGAAGTGGTCGGCATTTTCATGAAGAATTGGGAAGACGATGACGATAGCGAATTTTGCTCGTCCAACATTGACTTTGTTGATGCGGCTGCCGTGGCCGATGTGGTGGGCATTGAAATTGAGCATGTCAACTTTGCAGCCGAATACAAAGACCGTGTGTTTGCAGAATTTCTGCGTGAGTACCAAGCTGGCCGCACCCCAAACCCCGACATTCTTTGCAACGCCGAAATCAAGTTCAAATCTTTTTTAGACCTCGCCCTGCATGTGGGCGCAGAAAAAATTGCCACGGGCCATTACGCGCGCGTTCGCCTGAATGAAACGACGGGCCTGCACGAGTTGCTAAAAGGTTTAGACAACAGCAAAGACCAAAGTTATTTTTTGCACCGCTTGAATCAAGCGCAACTCTCTAAAACTTTGTTTCCAGTGGGTGAATTGCTTAAAACACAAGTGCGTCAAATTGCAGAAGAGATCGGCTTGCCCAATGCCAAGAAAAAAGACTCTACGGGCATTTGCTTCATTGGTGAGCGGCCTTTCAGAGATTTTTTGAATCGTTACATTTCCAAAGAACCCGGCCCCATCAAAGACGCCACAGGCCGAACCATTGGCAAGCATGTGGGTTTGAGTTTTTACACCTTGGGCCAACGCCAAGGCCTGGGCATTGGCGGCATCAAAGCCAAAGGCGCTCAGCGTGGCGGTGGTGAACACACGCCTTGGTTTGTGGCCCGCAAGGACATGGTCCAAAACATTTTGTGGGTGGTGCAAGGGCATGATCACCCTTGGCTCTTGTCACCTCAACTTGAGGCCGCCGACGCCAGTTGGTGTTCGGGCAGAGAGCCTAAGGACGGTTTGTACGCTGCCAAAACACGCTATCGACAAGCCGATGCCCACTGCGCATTGACATCGCCCAATGCGGCTGAATTTGCTTTGTCGTTTGACGAAAGCCAATGGGCAGTCACGCCGGGTCAAAGTGCCGTTTTGTATGACGGCGAGGTGTGCTTAGGCGGTGGTGTGATCAACTCGGCTCTGACCTTGACTTGATTTCAATCAGCACCCAGAGTCAACTTGCTGGGTTGTCTCTTTTCAACGGCAAATCTGAGCAAGGCCGCAGTTCTGAAAATACCATGCGCAAATTTGCCGTAGGGCAAAGTTAAGAACAAGGCCATGACCGTGCCCAAATGCACGGCCAACAGCACTGGCATGGCAGCGGTGTTTTTGGACAGCATCAAAGCCAAACCCGTCACACTGATGAAAAACAGCAAGGCAATGAATCCGCGGTCCATGGGTCTTTGTTGCGCATCGCCATGTTGGGGGTCTCGCGCCAAATTCAAACGCCACAAACCCAAGGTGCCCAGTGCCAAAGAAATGCCGCCCACCGTGCCGAGTATTTTGGGCAAGCTGGTGAAGTCGTATGGCGCGGGCCAACCCAATGCATAGTGATACACCGTTGCAACGCTGGTCGCCGCAAAGCACAACATGAAGCCATAAAACGTGAGGTGGTGCATGTGTTTGCGCGCAAGTGTAAAAGCATCGTCTTCGTTGTTGCAACCATCGCCATGGCCACCACCCAAATATTTCAAACGCAAGGCATCGTGTGCCGCTTCAGCGGCTGCGGGAGAGCTCAAAGGCGCACCACTGGTGGCAGGCGTGACTTCGCGCCAAAACTTCGTGACACCCAAAGCCAGCGCCAGCACAGACCACAGAAAAATGGGCGCAAACATGCTCACCATGAGGTTGTGAGGGAAGATGGCATAAAAACCATTTTCAACAGGACCACCCCACAGCGTGCCATTGCTTTGCAGGGCCAGAATCAGAAACAAACTCAAGCTGAGGGCCAAGGCCATCGACACGGTCAGGCCATTGCTTTTGTAGAGTCCGCCCAAAGCTTTGGGCCACGCGTAATCGGCGTAAGTTTGCCCACGCACTGTGGCCATCGATTTGGGCACATTGATGGCAAATTCATGCGGTGGCGCATATTGGCAGGCGTGCAAACATGCACCGCAGTTGTGGCACAAATTGGCCAAATAATGAATGTCTGCTTTGCCAAATTCCAAGCGCCGCGTCATGGCGGGAAAAACCGCACAGAAGCCCTCGCAATAGCGGCAGCCATTGCAAATTTGAAGTTGACGCGCAACTTCTTTTTCAGCGCTTGTTAAAAGTATGTCGCCGCGCGCCAAAGCCTGCGCTTCTTGAGTCAGTTGTTGAAGTGTTTGCATGGTTTTCTACTCAAGCGGCAACGCGCGTGGCCCTGTCAGATGTGTCATGCATCACTTGCTCTGCCAAACGTGGCGCCGAGACAGGGATGCCCAAAGCAGCACGTGCTGCTTGCTCGCCAGAAATACGGCCAAAAGCCGTGCCAATGGTCATGCCAACACCTGCGGTGTAGCCTTTGCCCAAAACATTGCCAGCCATCATCTCACCTGCCACAAACAAATTAGGGCTTGGCCGATTGTCAAAGCGAACGGCTGAAGTGTCATCGGTTTTCAAACCCAGATAGGTGAAGGTGACACCAGGTTTAACGGCGTAAGCATAGAAGGGGGCTGTGTCGAGTGGGAGGGCCCAATGCGTCTTGGCAGGCGTGAGGCCTTCGGTATGACAATCATCCAACACCGTGTGGTCAAAATGGCCAGGCACACAGGCTTGGTTGTAGGCGTTCAAGGTGGCCATGAAAGTGTCTACATTCAAGCCTAACTTTTGCGCAAGTTCTGGCAGTGTTTGTGCGACGGTGCCTTCAAAAACGGGCGGCATGAAGCGTCCGACCGCCTTGGCATCTGAAATAGAGTAGCCAATTTGACCTGGTTGCTGCGCCACCAAGCGACCCCAAATGGCGTAGCGCTTGGGCCAAAAATCTTCGCCTTCGTCGTAAAACCGTTCGGCGTTTTTGTTCACCACCACGCCCAAAGACACACAGTCGATGCGGGTGCAAATGCCGCCGTCGTACAAAGGTGCACGCGCATCAATGGCCACCATGTGCGCTTGGGTAGGGTCGCTGATTTGATCTGCCCCCAAGTTAAGCAAATGCTTGAGCAATGTGCCTTGGTTGAACCTGGTGCCGCGAATTAAAAAGTTGTCGGCCGGGAATTCACCTAACGCGTTTTGACCCCAGGCTTCCCGCAGCCAGCCCAAGTTGGATTCAAAACCACCGGCTGCCATCACGCATGTTTTGGCCGTGATTCGCTCTGTTCGAAGCAACTCGCCTGTGGGTGTTTTGTGATTCACGATGGCAGCTTTGAAAACGCCATTTTCAATGTCGAGTTCATTCACCTCGGCGTTGTACTGAATTTGAATGCCTAACTTTTCGGCGCTTCGGTAATAAGCGTTGATCAATGCCTTGCCACCACCCATGAAAAAGGCATTGGTTCTCGCTGTGTGCAGGGCCCCTGACAATGAGGGTTGAAATCTCACGCCATGCTTAACCATCCAAGGCCGGCAATGGTGCGAGTGCCGAATGGCCAATCTGGCCATGTGCTCATCGGTCAGGCCGCCCGTTACTTTCAACAAATCTTGCCAAAATTCTTCTTCAGGATAGGCTTCTTCCAACACATCTTGCGGCGCATCGTGCATGCAACGCAAATTGCGCGTGTGTATCGAATTGCCACCGCGCCATTCACGTGGCGCAGACTCGAGCACCATGACACTGGCGCCGGCTTCTTGGGCCATCAGTGCCGCACACAAAGCTGCATTGCCGCCCCCAATGACCAAAACATCAAGACTCATCCAACGACTCCGGAATGACAAAAAATTGAATTGAAGCGCATCAATCGGCTTTGATGTCTGCGCGTTTAACGATGTCGCTCCAAATGCGCTGTTCATTTTTGATGAACGCTGCAAAGTCCGAGGAAGGTCCACCACCACCGACCGCGTTGTCGGTTGCAAAACGTTCTGTGACAGCACTTGATTTGAGCGCTTTGTAGGATTCTTCTTGCAAGCGTTTCACAATCTCAGGAGGGGTTCCCGCCGGCGCCAAGATGCCGTACCACTGAGAAGTTTCAAATTCTTTGAACCCCATCTCTGCCACAGTAGGCACATCGGGCAATGCGGGAATTCGCTGCTGCGTTCCCACCGCGATGGCGCGCAATTTGCCACTGCGAATGTGGGCACCCAAAGCAGGCATGCCAGCTGAAGAAGCTTGCGTGCGACCTGCCAACAAATCAGTTAGTTGTGGGCCGGTACCGCGGTAAGGAATGTGCGTGATGTACATGCCCGTGACCAGCTTCAGATATTCCATGGCCAAATGCCCTGCACTGGCGTTGCCTGCAGAGCCGTAGTTGAGTTGACCTGGATTTTTCTTGGCGTAGGCCACAAACTCTTTGAAGTTCTTGGCAGGCACGTCGGGGTGAATCACAAACACGTTGGGCACTTTGGCCAACAAAGTGACGGGTAGGAAATCTTTGTTGACGTCATAAGGCTGGTTTTTCAGCATGTAGGGGTTGACCGCCAAGGTGCCCACGTGGCCCAAGATGATGGTGTAACCATCAGGGGTAGCCTTGGACACATCGACCATGGCGGTCACGCCTGCACCGCCTGGTTTGTTCTCAACATAGACACTCACACCCAATTGCTTGGTGAGCTCGGCAGCTACTGAGCGAGCCACAATTTCGCTGGTGCCACCCGGTGCGAAGGGCACCACAAAGCGAATGGCTTTGGCGGGCCAATGACTTTGGGCTTGAGCAGTGCTTGCTGCAATACCTAGGCCACCACTGCTCAGGGCAGTGCCAAAGGCCAAAGCGCCCAACTGGCGGCGGTTGATTGAATTTTGTTGCGTCATGTTTGTCTCCTGAAGGTGCAGAGTTTAGTCACTGCGCACCATTGGCGGTGGTTTGGTTAGAACTGATAGCGACGCAAGCCACCATCCACAGGAATCACGGCGCCTGTGATGTAGCTGGCCAAGGGCGATGACAAGAAAGTCACCAAGTTGGCCATGTCTTCGGGTTCTCCATACCGGCCCATGGGGATTTCGTTTTCGCACTGCCACTGACGGTACTCAGGGGTGTAGTTGCGGAAAATTTGTTCAGAGTGAATGCGCCCAGGCGGGATGCAGTTCACGGTAATGCCGTGCGGGCCCACCATGCGCGACAAACCTTTGGCCCAGCTGTGAATACCGGCCTTGGCACAGAAAGCACCATTCACATGATCGGGTTCGCTTTTGCCGGTGATGTTAATGATGCGGCCCCATTTGCGCGCAATCATTTGATCGACCAAGGCATCGGCCACTTGGCGTGGGCGGTGGAAATTCAGGGTAATGGCCTCTTGCCAAGCCTCTTCACTCACATGCAAATCTTTGAAGCTGCGTGAGCCGCCAGCGTTGTTGACCAAGATGTCAACATAGCCCAATCCTTGAATGGCAGCTGCTGTGAGTTTGACAGCCGCGTCCTCTGGGTACAGGTCTGACTCGATGATGACGGGGCGGTGGCCGCCCGCAGCCATGATCTCATTGGCCACTTCTTGCAACTTGTCGGCACGGCGGGCGGATATCGCCAACTTCACGCCTTCTGCGGCCAACGCCTTTGCAATGCCGCGGCCAATGCCCACGCTTGCGCCAGTGACCAAGGCTGTTTTGTCTTTGAGTTGCAAGTCCATCGTGTCCCTTTTGAATGATTTCATTAAACGGGCATTACTTTACCTCGGTCAGGGATAGATTGCGGCTTATAGGGGATAGGGGTGTGACAAATGATCACCCGCAAAAATTAGACTTTCTCAGGTGTCTTTTATAAAACCCGTACCTCCAAGAGAGGACGGGTGTCTTGAATGAATTTCAACGATGTGAAGATTTTAGAAAGGAATGTCGTCGTCCATGTCGTCAAAACCACTGGCAGGCTTGGCAGCGGGTTTGCTAGCTGGCGCACCAGCTGCGGCTGGGCGGGCTGCTGCAGGACGGCGCGCAGGTGCGCCACCCTCTTCATCACCACCACTGGGGCCGCCCATGCCTTCACGGGCGCCGAGCAATTGCATTTCAGTGGCGATGATGTCGACCGTGTTTTTTTCTACGCCGGCTTGGTCAGTGTATTTGCCATATTTCAGGCGCCCTTCAATGTAGATAGGACGGCCTTTTTTAACGTACTCGCCAGCGATTTCGGCCAGACGGTCATAAAAGGTGACACGATGCCACTGAGTGTCTTCAACCGTTTCGCCAGACGTGCGGTCTTTGCGGCGGCTGGTGGTGGCGATGCTGATATTGGCCACGGCCTGGCCGGAGGGCAGGTAGCGAATTTCGGGGTCACGGCCGCAGTTGCCGATCAGAATGACTTTGTTGACGGATGCCATGATTATTTCCTTGAAATCTCTTGCGATGAACAGATGCAATTATGCTTGTTAGCGGGCGGGTGCTTCAATGGGTTCCATGAACCAGGCAACCAAAAGCCAGACTAAGGTGGCGAGGCCACAAACCCCAAATAAAACCTGCGCACCTCCGGATTTCATGAGGGCGCCGCCTGCTGCACCCCCCACAAAAAAGCCTAGGGACTGCAAGGTGTTGTAAAAGCCCATGGCCATGCCACGCGCATGCGGCGGGGCGCCGCGAGAGGCGATGCTAGGCTGACAGGCTTCCAAAATGTTGGAGGCGGAAAAGAAAACACACAAGATACCGGCGATGCACCACAAGTTAGGCGTACCGCCAGACACCAAGGCCAAACTGAACATGACCATCGCAATGACCATGGCTGAGCCCAAAAACACCGCACGCAGATAACCTTTTCGCTCAAGCGGAAAAAGCGTTTTACCCATGACCAAAAATCCAAACAACACGGCTGGCAAATAAATCCACCAATGATGCTCTTTGGGCAAACCGGCATCGACCATCATTTGCGGCACGGCCACCCACATGGCCAAAAGAACGCCATGCAACACAAAAACGCCCAAGTTGTTGCGCAGGGAGGGGATGTGCGTCAGAACTTCCTTCAAGCTGCCCTTGGGCACCGCTGTTTGCTGGGCAGGCTCGGGCGGCACACCCCAAATGACCACCGCCACACCACCCAAAGCCAACAGGCCAGTCAGCACAAATAAGCCAGGCAAACCGGCTACCGAGTTAAGGGCGGGCGCCAAAATCAAGGAGACGGCGAACATCAGGCCAATGCTGGCCCCAACCAAGGCCATGGCCTTGGTTCTGACCAGATCACGCGTTTGGTCTGCCAACAAAGCCGTCACCACGGCTGAGACGGCGCCCGCCCCTTGCAAAGCGCGACCCATGAGCAAGCCAAACAAACTGTCGGCTGCTGCGGCCCAAAAACTGCCTGCGGCAAGGATCAACAAGCCAAACACAATGACTTTTTTGCGGCCCAACTTGTCTGAAGCAGCCCCAAACGCCAACTGCAAAGCCCCCTGTGTCAGCCCGTAAATGCCCATGGCCAGCCCCACGAGGCCTGGATCGTCGCCCCCTGGGTAATGCGCAGCCTCAATGGCAAATACAGGCAAGACCAAAAATAAACCCAACATGCGCAAGCCATAAATGGCCGCCAGTGAAATGCTGGAACATTTCTCCAACGAGGTCATTAGCGAAGCATTCACAGCCTCTGAGGGCTCAGGGGGCGAAGTGTTGTTTTGGGTGGAGGATGCGTTCATATGGTTTAGCTGGTGCGCTGATTGTCACTGTTTCGGGAGGGGTTGAGCAGACAGCTTAAGGCGGCTTCCTCTTACTGGAGTACCAGAAATCGTTCAGCCGCCTTAAGCTGTCTGTTCAACTTCGCAATTTGAAAAACCTCCCCGAAGAAATCTATCGCTAAATGGCTAACTTCTTCCGACAAACTTTCATTTTTAACGTTAACATTCGTCCGATCAGATTTTTAGCAACCTCAATGGAAATTTTATGAAACAAACCAATCGTCGCGTTTTTATGATGCAAGTGGCTTTGGGCGGAACAGCCTTGGCTGCACAACAAGCGATGGCACAAGCCATGGTCAACGAAAAAGACCCGCAGGCTACAGCCTTGGGTTATGCCGCAGATTCCACCAAAGTTGACGCCAAAAAATTCCCTAAGCACGCCGCTGCGCAAAAGTGCAATAACTGCGCTTTGTACCAAGGCAAGGCCACTGATGCTGCGGGCGCTTGCCCCTTGTTTGCAGGCAAGCAAGTTGCCGGCAATGGCTGGTGCACTGCTTACGCCAAGAAGGGCTAAAACCCTCGCAGAGTGTGCATGGTCCATGACCACTCTGACTTCCTCCAAGTGCGCCGTCAAGGTCTCAAAAACATTTGTTTGACGGCCTCGCGGGCTTTCACCCTTTGCGGCTCTTCTGTGTGATTCAACTCGCGCAGGGGGCCGTTCAGCATTTTCTTCATCATGCCCACCGAAAGCGCCTCCAAGACGCTTTCAATGCTTTGCCCTTTGTCTAGCAACTTGCGCGCACGCAAAACTTCAGCCTGCCGCCAAGTGTCTGCTTGAAAATTCAAGTCTTGAATCAAGGGCACGTCGCTTCGGTGTTCCAGCCATGTCATGAATTTTTGCACACCATCGTCAATGATCACCTCGGCATCGACCACGGCAGCTTGCCTGTGCACTTGGCCGCTGTTGATCACTTCTGTGAGATCGTCCACGGTGTAAAGGTACACATCGCGAAGGTCTTTGACCTCGGGCTCAATGTCGCGAGGCACAGCCAAATCGACCATGAAAATGGGTTTGCTCTTGCGCGCACGCAATGCACTTTTAACGGCACCGAGCCCTATCAATGGCAAGGTGCTGGCAGTGCAACTGATCACAATGTCAAACTCGTGCAATCTCTTGGGCAGATCTGCCAAGGAGATACTTCGCCCGCCGTGAGCTTGCGCCAACAGGCCGGCTCTTTCAGCAGAGCGGTTGGCAATGGTGATTGTTTTGGGCGACTTGGCCGCAAAGTGCGCCACGCACAACTCAATCATTTCGCCGGCACCCACAAACAAGACATTGGTTTCTTTGATGTTTTCAAAAATACGCCCCGCCAAGCGCACTGCGGCCGCTGCCATGCTGATGGAGTGCGCGCCAATTTCCGTGGTGCTTCTGACTTCCTTGGCCACCGCAAAGGAGCGCTGAAACAATTGGTTGAGCGTGGTGCCCAAAGCACCCAAGTCGCTGGCCGTGCGCACGGCTTCTTTGAGTTGTCCCAAAATTTGCGACTCGCCCAAGACCATCGAGTCGAGGCCGCTGGCGACTCGAAACGCATGCCGCGCCGATGCATCGCCTTCAAATCGGTAGGTGTGCCTAGCCAAAACATCGACTTGTGTTTGGCCCGCATCTGCCAACCAACTCAGTGTTTGGGGTATGTCAACCTCATCACCTGCACAGTAAATTTCTGTTCGATTGCACGTGGACAAAATAGCCACTTCCTTGTGCGTGGTAAAGCTTTGGCGCAAACCTTTCAAGGACTGATCCAACCTCTCAGAGGCAAACGCAAAGCGTTCGCGCAAATCAATCGGCGCAGTTTTATGGTTCAGCCCTAATGTCCAAACAGCCATCAGCCCACCACCCTCAAGAAAGGTGCGGCCTTCAAATCGGGCCAGCAGTCTTCAATGCGTTTTTGAATGCCAGGTGCAGTCAAGCCATAGTGCTGCATCAACTTTTGCGGGTCGCCATGCTCGGTGAATTCGTCTTCAAAGCCCACCACCAACACTGGCATTGCAATGCCCATGTCTTGCAAAGCTTCAAGCACAGCCGCGCCCGCACCGCCCTTGCGCGTTGCATCTTCAAGCGTGACCAAGCGATCGTGTGACAGCGCAATTTGCTTCAAGGTTTCAACATCCAAGGGCTTGGCCCAACGCATGTTGACCACCGTGGCATTCATGCCTTCAGCCACCTTCAGAGCTTCGTACAACAGCGGTCCAAATGCCAGCAGCGCCACGCCTTGGCCTTGGCGCCTGATTTCGGCTTTGCCAAATGGCAAGGTTTCTAAGCCTGTTCCTACTTGTGTGCCCACACCGGCACCCCTTGGGTAACGAACAGTCACCGCATGATCTTGTGCATATGCGGTGCTAAGCAACTGCCTGCACTCTGCTTCGTCTGCAGGGCATGCAACGCTCATGTTGGGAATGCAGCGTGTGAAAGCAATGTCGTACATGCCAGCGTGGGTGGGGCCATCGGCACCCACCAAACCTGCACGGTCAAGTGCAAACACCACTGGCAAGTTTTGCAAAGCCACATCGTGAATCAGTTGGTCGTAGGCACGTTGCAAAAAGGTGGAGTAAATGGCCACCACGGGCTTCAAGCCTTCGCAGGCCATGCCGGCTGCAAAGGTGACGGCATGTTGTTCTGCAATGCCAACATCGTGATAACGATGGGGGTACTGTTGACTGAAGTTCACCATGCCCGAGCCTTCGCGCATGGCGGGTGTGATGCCCACCAAGCGTTCATCTTGCGCGGCCATGTCACACAACCACTGACCAAAGACGTTGGTGAATGTCGGCTTGGCAGGGACAGGCGACGCGGCACTGACAATGCCAACAACAGGATCAAATTTGCCAGGTCCGTGGTAGTTCACAGGATCTGCTTCTGCTTTCGCATAGCCCTTGCCTTTGCGCGTGACCACATGCAAAAACTGAGGACCAGGCTTGTTGTACAAACTCTTCAATGTGCTGACCATCGCATCGACATCGTGGCCATCTACTGGGCCTGTGTACTCGAAGCCCAAATTTTCAAACATGGTTTGCGGTTGAATGAAACTTTGTGTTTGCTGCTCAATCATTTGCGCCAAGGCATACAAAGGCGGCGCATTTTTCAGCACTTCTTTGCCAATTTTTTTGGCATCGGCATAAAAGCGGCCGCTCATCAATTCATGCAAATAATGGTTTAAGGCCCCAACCGGCGGGCTGATGGACATGTCGTTGTCGTTCAAGATGACCAGCAAGTTGCAATCGCTCGCGCCAGCATTGTTCAAGGCCTCGTAGGCCATGCCTGCTGTGAGTGCGCCATCGCCAATAATCGCCACTGCTTTGCGACGGCTGCCCATTTGTTTGGCGGCCATGGCCATGCCCAATGCGGCCGAAATGCTGGTGGACGAGTGCGCGGTGCCAAAGGCGTCGTAAATACTTTCTTCACGGCGCGGAAAGCCGCTTAAACCACCCATTTGGCGAATGCTGCCCATCTGCTCGTTGCGGCCCGTTAGCATCTTGTGGGGGTAAGTTTGATGGCCCACATCCCATACCAAGCGGTCTTCAGGGGTGTTGAAAACGTAGTGCAGGGCCACCGTCAGCTCAACCGTTCCCAAATTGGAGCTGAAATGCCCGCCTGTTTGCGAAACCGACTGAATCAAACGCGCCCGCAACTCTGCAGCCAAAGGGGCCAAGTTGTCTCGGGACAGTTTTCTAAGCTGCGATGGGGACTTAATCCAATCTAGCAGGGCACTCATCATTTGCCTCAATATCTGTTCAATGAAGCGATAATTTAACTGGATTTGACAAAACGTCAAGTTAAATTGACACTTTGTATAATTTTTTAAGTTGACACTTTGTCATTCGGCCCGTTTTAACCTTCGTATTGAATCAGATGTCTTTGACCTTTCCCTTCTCTGCCATTGTTGGCCAAGACGACATGAAAATGGCCATCATGCTGACGGCCATCGACCCCAGCATCGGGGGCGTTTTGGTGTTTGGTGATCGCGGTACTGGCAAGTCGACGGCCGTCAGGGCATTGGCTGCACTTTTGCCCAAAATGCGTGCCGTGGTGGGTTGCCACTATGGCTGCGACCCAGAAAATGCCCAGTGCCCAGACTGCTTGGCTAAGGCGGCAGCGGGCAGCAAAGCGGTCACCACCACAAAAACCAGCCATTTGGTCTCGGTGCCGGTGGTTGACTTGCCCCTCGGGGCCACTGAAGACCGGGTGGTCGGCGCTTTGGATCTTGAGCGGGCCCTTTCACAAGGCGTGAAAGCTTTTGAGCCTGGGCTGTTGGCGCGCGCCAACAGGGGTTACTTGTACATCGATGAGGTCAACTTGCTGGAAGACCATTTGGTCGACCTGCTGATAGACGTGGCCGCTTCGGGCGAAAACGTGGTGGAACGAGAAGGCCTGAGCGTGAGGCACCCAGCGCGCTTCGTTCTCATTGGCAGCGGCAATCCGGAGGAAGGCGAGTTACGGCCCCAGTTGTTAGACCGCTTTGGCTTGTCCGTAGAAGTAAAAACACCAGACACACTGGCACAGCGCGTGGAAGTGGTGAAACGCCGAGACGCCTTCGAGCAAGGGCCACAAGCCTTTACCGACGCATGGAAAAAAGAAGACGACCGCGTCAGGCGCAGCATTGTGGCGGCTCGCAAACGTTTGCCAGACGTGGCCATTCCCGATAAAGCCCGCGAATTTGCCGCCCAACTCTGCATGAGCTTAGGCACCGATGGCTTGCGCGGCGATCTGACACTGGTTCGCGCGGCGCGGGCCGAGGCGGCTTTGCAAGGCGCCTCCAAAGTTGAACCAAAGCACCTGATTCGAGTGGCGCCCTCTGCGCTTCGTCATCGGCTTCGCCGCAACCCCCTTGATGACTCAGGCTCTTCGACGCGCGTAGAAAGAGCACTGGCAGAGCTCACGGCACCCAAGCCCTAACCCAACAATACCTCAGCGAACAGGCCCTTCCCTCCTATGCATGGCGACGCCGCAACCATCGCTGCCCTTTTTGCAGTTGACCCAGTGGGTCTGGGCGGTGTGGCACTTCGATCTCCTGCCTGCGACAACCGAGACCAGTGGTTGGCGCTTTTAAAAAGCCTCTTGCCAACACAAACTCCCTTGAGGCGAGTGCCCCTGAACATCAATGACACTGCCTTGTTGGGCGGACTTGACTTGGGCGCTACCCTTCAAGCGGGCAAGCCCATCGCCCTCAAAGGCTTGCTGTCACAAGCCGATGGCGGCGTGTTGGTTTTGGCCATGGCCGAGCGCATGAGTTTGTCTTCAGCGGCCCGCTTTGGCAGCGTGCTTGACACCGGCATGGTGGCTTTGCAACGGGATGGTTTGGACACATCGGCCAAGGCCAACTTAGGCTTGGTGGCCCTTGATGAAGGCGCCAGCGACGACGAGCAAATGCCAGCAGGCCTGGCGGATCGACTGGCATTTCGCTTGCTGATGGGCGCGCAAGACGAGGACGAAGAAGGACCCGAATGGACAGCTCAAGAAGTGCTGAATGCACGCGCGCGTTTGTCACAAGTGACGATAGACGACGAAGCGGTGCAAGCCCTGTGTGCCGCTGCGTTAGCGCTGGGTATAGATTCTCTGAGGGCTAGTGTGTTTGCCGTGCGCGTGGCGCGGGCCGCCGCTGCATTAGCCGGCAGCAACACCGTTGAAGAAGAACACACCGGCGTCGCTGCCCGATTGGTGCTGGCACCTCGTGCAACACGTCTGCCGCCCGCAGCGCCGCCAGAAAATGAGGCGCAAGACACGCCAGCAGAAAATCAAGAGCCGCCGAAAAATTCAGATTCGGACAACAAATCGGAGCCTCCCGAGCCCCCTTCAAAACCTGATGCCCCAGATGCAGAGAACAAAGACGAGTCCAATGTCGATGGCGATCAAGAAGAAGCGCAAGACGAAGACCCTGGCTTGCCTGAAAATTTAGCCGAGTTGGTGCTCGAAGCAGCCCAAGCCGCCATTCCTTCTGGCCTTTTGGCCCGTTTGAAAATAGGTCAATTACACCGTGCCAAAACACCCACATCGGGGAGTGCAGGCGCTCTGCAAAAAAATGCATTGCGTGGCCGGCCTGTGGGCGCACGCAAAGGCGAGCCGCGTGCGGGGCAACGCATCAATGTGCTTGAAACGCTCAGGGCTGCAGCACCTTGGCAAAAACTTCGGCAGCGACAACAAGCCCCCACTGATGGTCAGATACAACGCATTGTGGTGCGCAAAGAAGATTTCCATGTCACGCGCTTTCGCCAATCAGGGCAGACCACCACGGTGTTTGTGGTCGACGCTTCTGGCTCCTCTGCGCTCAACCGTTTGGCCGAAGCCAAGGGCGCCGTTGAATTGTTGTTGGCCGACTGTTATGTGCGGCGCGACAGTGTGGCGGTGCTTGCATTCAGAGGTCAAACAGCGGAGCTGATTTTGCCGCCCACTCGCTCTTTGGCACGTGCCAAACGCAGCTTGGCCGGTTTGCCCGGTGGTGGTGGCACGCCGCTGGCGCATGCCATTGATACCGCCATCTTGTTGGCAGATCAGCTGAGAAAAAAAGGCGAGACACCCATCGTGGTCCTGCTGACAGATGGCAAGGGCAACATTGCACGCGATGGCAGACCCGGTAGAGCGCAGGCCGCCGCAGACGCTTTGGCTGCGGCCACAGAAATGCGCCTGAGAGGCTTTAGCACATTGCTGGTGGACACTTCGCCTCAAGCACAAGATGCTGCCAAAAATTTGGCCCAAGCGATGGGCGCGCAATACCTGGCCTTGCCTTATGCCGGCGCCAATTCCTTGAACCAAGCCGTTCGCGCGGTGGCTGGCCGGTCTTGAAAAGAAGCTGAATGTGAGCCCACGCCAAGCTTTAAATTGGGACACCGATGGCCGCCAATGGCCTTTGCGGCAGCTTTCAACTTTCATTGAAGCGCCTCGGCTTCGCTGGCATGTGCAAATCGCCCAGCACCCCAATCCACAAGCCAAGAGCATCCTGTTGTTGCACGGCACAGGCGCATCGACCCATTCTTGGCGCCATCTAGTGCCTTTGCTGCGCGACCACTACACGGTGACCGCAATCGATTTTCCGGGCCATGGCTTTACCGCCATGCCGCAGGATTCTGACGTTGCCACTTTGTTTTCAATTCAGGGCATGGCAGCAGGTGTGGCCGAGTTGTTGACACAAATGCAGTTCAAGCCTGACATCGTGGTCGGCCATTCTGCAGGCGCTGCAGTGGCTTGCATGTTGACGCTCGACGGGCATCTAAAGCCGCAGCGCCTGGTCTCTTTGAACGGTGCTTTGCTGCCCTTGGATGGCGTAGCTGGACAAGTTTTTTCACCCTTGGCCAAGGTGCTGACCAAGGCACCCTGGCTGCCCGAGTTGTTTTCATGGCAGGCGGCGCGCGCCTCCGTACTGAATAAGCTTTTAGAGGGCACTGGCTCAAAGCTGGATACCGAGGGCACCCAGCTCTACCGAGCTTTGATCAGCAACCCATCCCATGCACAAGCTGCGCTTCACATGATGGCGCACTGGGATTTGCACACCTTTTGGGGGCGGCTTCGCACGCTGCAAGACCCTCTCACCTTGATTGTCGGCTCGCAAGATTGGATTGTGCCGCCGTCTGTGGCCTATCGCGTGGCCGAATCACTGCCGCATCTGCGAAGCCAAGACATCATTTCACTGCCCAACCTGGGGCACCTCGCGCATGAGGAGCAGGCGCAGTGGGTGGCCGATGTGATCTGCCCCATGAGCTAGTCAGCAACCCGCACATTTTAAATTTAATTTAAAAAACCAAGGCAACTACTGTTGACAGGCACTTTTGATGTGTCTATATTTGTTTACACATACAAGTGACAACTTAAATTGTCACCTGACCCAAGGTACAACATTTATTGGAGCCACGCACATGAAGGCAATCACAAGAATCGAGCAGTGTCTGGCCATGGCCTTAGCGTCTGCCGAAGACCCCAGTTGCCCCCCTAAGTTGGCTGGTGCGGTTCGCCATGCGGTGTTTCCGGGCGGTGCTCGCGTTCGCCCCCAGTTGGCCTTGGCCGTTGCCCATGCTTGTGGCATGGACGATCCTCGCCTGAGCGAAGGTGTTGCAGTGGCCATTGAACTGATGCACTGCGCCTCCTTGGTGCACGATGACCTGCCCTGTTTTGACGATGCCAAAACACGCCGCGGCCGTGCCTCGGTGCATTTCGCCTATGGCGAACCTTTGGCCGTCCTCACAGGCGACGCCTTGATCGTTTTGGCCTTCCAGACACTGGCCGCAGCCGCCAGCCAATCGCCGCTGCGGTTGCCCGGATTAATGCACATCGTTGCCTCTTGCGTCGGCATGCCCTCGGGCATTGTGGCTGGCCAAGCCTGGGAATCTGAATCGCGCGTGTCTCTTATGCAATACCAGCGCGCCAAAACCGGTGCGCTGTTTGTGGCGGCCACCAATGCGGGCGCATTGAGCGCAGGTGCGGATCCCAAGCAATGGCAAGCCTTGGGCGACTGTTTAGGCGAGGCTTACCAAGTGGCCGACGACATTCGTGACGTCATGGGTCAAGCCGATCTGTTGGGCAAGCCCGTCGGTCAAGATGCGCAGCACGACAGGCCGAACGCCATTGCCAACCTCGGACTGTCAGGCGCCATTGCCCATTTTGAATCGCTCATTCAAGCTGCTTCAGATTCCATTCCAGAAGGACCTAACGCCAAGTCGATGCGTGAGTTGGTGATGCAACAGTCTGAGCGTTTGGTGCCCCGTGCGGCTTGCAATGCTTACCGCGCCGGCACAAGTACCGGCAACAACCAAAGCGTGTCACATTGAAATGAAAACGCTGGATCTGGCCTCACCTGCACAGCGCTTGGACCGCAAGACGCCTTGGCGAGACTCGCTGGCAGCGGTCTGGGATCGCATGATGACCAGCACGTCTTTGTACCGCTGGAGTGTTTCCAATCCTCTCACCCGATGGATCACACAGCGCCGTGCGCGCCAAGTGTTTGACCTGATGGCGGGTTTTGTGTATTCGCAAGTTCTGTTGGCATGTGTGCGTTTGCGCATTTTGGAAACGGTTGCCGAACGCCCACGCACCCTCGAAGAATTGGCCCAGTTCACCAACCTGCCTGTGGCTGGTTTGCAGCGTTTGTTGCAATCGGCACTGGCCTTGCGCTTGCTAGATTTGCGCAGTGAAGGACGCTATGGCTTGGGCGCATTGGGAGCCCCTGTGGCGGGCCATGTTGGCATTCGAGCCATGATTGAACACCATGCTGTGTTGTACCAAGATATGCAAGACCCAGTGGCCATGCTCAAGGGCACAGACCAGCCGGGCGCCATGTCGCAATACTGGCCCTACACCATTGAAGAGCAAAACGCGCAACGCGCAGCGACGAATGCCGCACAAGCTGAAAAATTCACACGCTACTCCAACCTCATGTCAGCGTCACAGCCCTTCGTGGTGGATGAAATTTTTGCCAGCTACTCGTTTGATGAGCACCGCTGCGTGCTCGACGTGGGCGGTGGTCAAGGCACCTTTTTAGGCCGCTTGGCAGAACACGCCAAGCACTTGCAGCTGCATTTGTTTGACTTGCCTGAAGTGGCAACTCTCGCCCGCGCCAACTTTGAACGGCAAGGCATTGCGGATCGCGCAACGGCCAATCCTGGTAGTTTTTTAAAAGACGCTTTGCCCCGTGGCGCCGACTTGGTCACTTTAATCCGTGTGGCTCATGACCATCCCGATGCCGATGTGAAAACTGCGCTTCGCGCCATTTACGAAGCACTGCCAGTGGGCGGTACTTTGCTCTTGGCAGAGCCAATGGCCCAAGAGCCCGACCAAACACCTCACGGCGATGCGTATTTCCATTTTTACCTGTTGGCCATGGGCGCTGGCAGGTTGCGTACAGCCCGTGAGTTGATGGCCATGATGGCCGAGGCTGGCTTCTCGAATTTGGAGTTGGTGCCAAACCCCATGCCACTGCAAACGCAGATCTTGGTGGGGCGAAAGTCACAGGGTTTACACCTGTAAATGGATTTATTTGTAAATATTTGTTGACACAAATCATTGTAAGAGTAAATATACAGTCATGCAGTCCACCGCGATCGTTTTCCAGCAACCCAAGTCATTGGCTTTGACAGGTTTGTCATTGCCTGAAATGGGCGAGGCAGACGTCAAAGTTGAGGTTGAGTTCAGTGGTATCAGCACGGGTACAGAGCGCCTTCTTTGGGATGGCACCATGCCCGCTTTCCCAGGTATGGGCTACCCCTTGGTGCCGGGTTATGAAACCGTGGGCCGTGTGGTCGATGCAGGCGATCAAGCCACTTTGAAAGTGGGCACGCGGGTTTACATCCCAGGCTCACAATGCTTCCAAGAAGCTAAAAATTTATTTGGTGGCTCTGCCTCCAAATTGGTGGTGCCTTCAGCACGCGCTTTGCCCATCCAAGAATCATTGGCAGAGCAAGGTGTGTTGTTTGCGTTGGCTGCTACCGCATTCCACGCGCACAGTGCGCCAGGTACGCAACAACCCGATTTGATTGTGGGCCATGGCGTCTTGGGTCGCATGATTGCCAGACTGGCTGTGTTGGCAGGTGGCCATCCAGTGGTGTGGGATACCAACCCTGCACGCCGCTCGGGCGCTGTGGGCTACGAGGTCATTGACCCCAGCACAGACACCCGCAAAAACTACAAATGCATTTGCGATGTCAGCGGTGCAGGTTCATTGCTGGACGAGCTCATCGGCCGCTTGGCTCCAGGCGGTGAAGTGGTGCTGGCAGGTTTTTACGACACGCCACTTTCCTTTGTTTTCCCGCCGGCCTTCATGCGCGAAGCGCGCATTCGAGTGGCCGCACAGTGGTCACCACCCGACCTGGCTGCAGTCATTGCCTTGGCTGGCGATGGCCGTTTGTCCCTCGACGGTTTGATCACGCATCAACAAGATGCAACCCAAGCCGACGCCGCCTATCGCACCGCCTTTGGCGACGCCGATTGTTTGAAGATGGTTCTTGATTGGAGACAAGTAGTATGAGCTCGAGTTCGATTCCTTCTGTAGCCCCCGTGAATTTCATGCGCGATATTTTGCGCACTGAAGCGGCCATTGAACCCACACCTGTGTCCACCTCTGCGGTCACCAAAGAAACCCAAATCATTGCCATCTATGGCAAAGGCGGCATTGGCAAAAGCTTCACGCTGGCCAACCTCAGTTACATGATGGCGCAGCAAGGTAAAAAAGTTTTACTCATTGGCTGCGACCCTAAAAGCGACACCACCAGCTTGTTGTTTGGTGGCCGCGCATGCCCTACCATCATCGAGACGTCTTCCAAGAAAAAATTGGCCGGTGAAGCGGTTGCCATTGGCG
>Ga0114960_10001463_pt1 | contig 18963 bp, 16 predicted proteins | sample C_130625_MF_Meta_FD_92637 | JGI IMG/M metagenome (GOLD analysis project Ga0114960, IMG submission 92637) | Freshwater microbial communities from Lake Croche, Canada to study carbon cycling - C_130625_MF_MetaG | ecosystem: Environmental > Aquatic > Freshwater > Lake | place: Lake Croche, Canada... | reverse complement strand
TCAGTCGTGCAACAGCGTCAGCGCCAGACGCGGACACTTCTTGACCGCCGCCTCCGCATACTTGAGATCCGCGCCGGGGATTTCCGGCTCGCGGGACCCATGTCGCGATAACGGATAGCCCCAGTCGTCTCGGCCCAGAAGTTCAGGCAGCAGTTCGGTACACAGCCCGCGCCTGTCGCACCGGGTCCAGTCGATATGCAACCTGCTCATGATGGCCATCCGCACAGAAAGCGTTCGGTGCCGTCGCGGTCGACCAGTCGGGCCGGTACATCCAGAGAGCGAATCCATTCCGGTGCGCGGTAGCCGCGGATAATCGCCGCTGTGGTGATCGTGTTGGCAGTCAGGCAACTTCCGGCCGCGACGCTGACACTGCGCCACACCGGATCGACGGGCGCACCGGTTCGGGGATCGATGATGTGGTGCAGCGCTTGACCGCAGCGCGACCAGCGTCGCCGCCGGGTACTCGATGTCGCCAAACCGGTGTCGGTTCCTATCGTGACCTGGTTTGCCGGGTCGTCATCGGTGTCCCGAACCAGGATCCGCCAACCCCCGTCCGGGGCGGGTCCGGCGGTGGCGATGTCACCACCGAGGTTGACGAGTACACCGCTGCCAGTCTGCTGGTGCACCAGGTGCGCGCACCGATCGGCGGCAACGGCTTTCGCGGTAGCGCCGAGGTCGAGCAGAACGCCCGGCGGAAGCCTGACGCTGCTGCCGTCGAACTCGACGTCGGTCCAGTCGGCCGGCACCGTCACCGACGCGAGCCTGGGCGTCGCCGAGTTGATCTCCGCAAAGTCACGGTCATAGCCCAAAGCGATCATCGCCGACCCGACAGTCGGATCGACGTCACCGTCGGTCAACCGCGCCGCGTTCAGCGCAGCCTCGATCAAGTCTGCGAGCACCGGACTGACAGCGGTGCGGATACCGTTGGCGTCAGCTAGCGCGCAGATCTCCGAATCGGACCGAAAGCGCGACGCTGCGATCTCAATGGCGTCGAGTTCGGAATCGACCACCTGCCGGGCACGGGCCAGCGCAGTGTGCTCGGTCACAAGCAGATGCATATCGGTGCTCCAGCGATTCCACTCGCAATCGCTGACGGGCGTTGGCGTCGATGTCATCGCCGGTGGCATGCGGGCCAGTGTGCACGGGTCTTCTTTGAGCGCTGAAAGAAATCCCGTGGCACGCTTCACCATGTGCCCGAGATTGCGCCTAGCCTGCTCCTCGTCGAGGACGATCGCGCACTGAGTGCCATGTTGGTCGAGTTGTTCTCCGGCGAGGGCTACCGAGTGGACACCGCTTTCGACGGCCAGCAGGGCATGCATCTCGGCCTGACCGGGAACTACGATGCGATGATTCTCGACCGCGGCCTGCCGGTGATGGATGGCGCCGATCTGGTGGCGCTGCTGAGGTCGCGGGGTATCGCCACGCCGGCGCTGATCCTGACCGCGCGCGGCTCCGTCGAGGATCGAGTCGAGGGTTTGGATTCCGGTGCCCAGGACTACCTGGTCAAGCCATTCGAGGTTCCCGAGTTGTTGGCGCGCGTCAGAGCGCTGCTGCGCCGCAACGATGACGCGGCCACGGTTCTGCAGACCGGGGGACTGCGGCTCGACCTGGTCACCCGGCGGGCAAGCGGCGCCACGCCCGAGGGCGACGATGTCGAGCTGTCCGACCGCGAGGCCGCACTTCTGGCCACGCTGATGGGTGCCCCCGGTCGCGTCTTCACCCGCGCGCAACTGCTCGACCGCGCGTTTGAGGGAGCCGAGGCTGACGGCACCATCGATCTCTATGTGCACTACCTTCGCCGCAAGCTCGGCAAGCAGGTGATCCGCACCGTTCACGGTTCGGGCTACCGGTTTGGCATCGAATGACGCCGGCCGGGGACCTCAGCGTCGTCCGACGGGCCGGCCGCATCGTCGCGATCCAGACCTCCCTGGCGCTGGCGGCTGTGCTGCTGCTGGTAGGTCTGGTGATCGCCGCGGTGTATGTGCGGGCGCAGAACAACCAGATGACCGCCCAGTTGAATCAGGTGGCGATGACCGCGGACGACGTTGGCGATCCGCCGCCCGGGGTGGAGTTGGTGCTGCGGGACAACGACGGATCAGTCGCCGCCAGTGACGGCGGAAAGGCGGGCCTGCCACTGCTGTCCGGGCCTGAGGGTTTCACCGACCTCAGCGATCACGATCGGCACTACCGCGCCCTGGTCGTGGACCGGCCGGAGGGTCGAGTGGTGGCACTGATGGATCTCGCTCCCTTTCGCGCGAGCAGGGGCCGCCTCCTCAGCGCTCTGGCACTGGCCGAACTGGCGGGCATCCTCGCGTCCATCGGGGTCGTGGTGCTCTTCACCCGACGCTCAGTGCAGCCACTGGCCCAGGCGCTGGCATTGCAGCGGCGGTTCGTCGCCGACGCATCTCATGAACTCCGGGCTCCGCTGACGGTCCTGCACACCCGGGCACAACTGCTGGCGCATCGGGTCGACTCGGGGGACCTCGCGGCTGCCCGCAAGGACGCCGATGCCCTCGTTGATGACACCCGCATCCTGGGCGGGATTGTCGATGATCTCCTGGCTTCGGCCACGATGACCGCGGGTACTCCGGAGGCGGCGCGGGTCGACCTTGAGACGCTGGCGCGTTCGGTGTGCGGAAGCATGGAGGCTTACGCAGGATCCATCGGCGTGACCCTGGCCTGTGTCTGTCACGACGAGCACGGCTCGGGCGGACTAGAGGTCATGGGGTCCGAGGCCGCGCTGCGGCGCGCTTGGACCGCACTGATCGATAACGCCCTCGGACATGAACACAGCGGCGGTACAGTGCAATTGCGGGTGTACCGCGATGGACAACAGGTGATCGCCTCAGTGACCGACGATGGCGAGGGAATAGATCCCGATGTGCTGCCGACCCTGTTCGACAGGTTCTCGCATGGTGCGGCCCACACCACCCGGGCAGACCGAGAGTCCTACGGTATCGGTCTGGCACTGGTGCGCGAGATTGTCCAGGCGCACGGTGGAGAAATCCGAGTCTCCTCAACGCCGGGTCACGGTGCCACGTTCACCATGATGCTTCCTGCCGCACCGCCCGGCCCCCAGTGACCATCAGCGAGAATCCGGAAGGGAAATCATGAAGCGTTGTGCCCGAATCGGTATGGCGGCCGCAGCTGTTGCGTCGATGCTCACGGCGTGTGGTTCGCCGACGCCGTCCCCGGTGGGACCGACCGGCGGAAAGCTGACTGTCTTCGCCGCCGCCTCACTGAAGAAGGCGTTCTCTGAAATCGGTGAACATTTCACGACCGACAACCCCGGCAGTGTTGTCGAATTCTCCTTCGCCGGATCGGCCGATTTGGTGACCCAGTTGACCCAGGGCGCGCCCGCAGACGTGTTGGCCACTGCCGACACCAAGAACATGGACAGGGCCGCCACGGCCGGTCTGTTGGCTGGCGCACCGTCCAACTTCGCCACCAATACGCTGACAATCGTTGTGGCGCCCGGCAATCCGAAGAAGATCGCTGCGTTCAGAGACCTAGCGGCACCGGGATTGTCCGTTGTTGTGTGCGCGCCGCAGGTGCCCTGCGGGTCAGCCACCACGAAGGTCGAACAGGCGACCGGCGTGACGTTGAATCCGGTCAGCGAGGAGTCCCAGGTCACCGATGTACTCAGTAAGGTCCTCACCGGGCAGGCCGACGCCGGTGTCGTTTATGTCACCGACGCCCAGAGTGCCGGTGACAAGGTGACCGCCGTGGCATTCCCCGAGTCCGCGGGCGCGGTCAATACCTACCCGATCGCTGTCCTGAAGCAGGCCCACGATCCTGAACTGGCACGCAAGTTCATCGACCTCGTCGCCGGTGAGGCGGGCCAGAAGATCTTGATCGCGGCGGGTTTCGCCAAGCCCTGAGTCGGTCAGTCGAGTTCAGCGAGCACATCGAACAGGTCTCGGACGCCGCTGAGTGAATTGGCCGGCACCACCGCGTCGCAGTACGGAAGTGCAGCTGCCATGGATCCGGCCAGTGGTTGGAAACCCGGTGCCGCGGCCCGCGGGTTGAGCCACACCAGATGGGCGGCACGGCGCTTGAGTCGGGCGAGTGCGTGCTCGAGCAACTCGGGCGGATCGCCGTCCCAGCCGTCGGAGGCGATGATGACCACTGCTCCGCGCAGTGCGCTGCCGTGCGGTGCGGCCAGTAGTTCGGCGATTGAGCGGCCCAGGTGGGTGCCGCCGTAGCGATCGTTGACCCGGTCGTTGGCCCGCGAGAGCGCGACTTCGGGCGATCGGTGGGCCAGAACCGCGGTCAGTCGGGTGAGTGTGGTTGAGAAGGCGAAAACCTCCGGATTGATTCGCCCCTGGTGCAGCGCTGCGGCCCGCATCAGGTGCAGATAGATTCCGGCGTACGGCTGCATCGAACGGCTGACGTCGCAGATCAGCACCAGCCGTCGGCGTCGCTGCCGGGGATGGGTACGGACCAGGACCACCGGCTCGAAGCCGGTGGAACGTGACGCGCGCAGGGTCGCGCGCAGGTCAATGCGCCTACCGTGCCGGTCGCGATCGGTGCGCAGGCTGCGTCGGGTTGGCCAGCGCGCCACCGTGCGTTCCAGCCAACTGCCGATCAGCGCAAGGTCGGCCGTGTCGAACTCCTCGAATGGTTGCTCGGCTCGGGTCACGATGCGACTGGGCAGCACATCGGGAACGGCATGCGCATCATCGTCAGATGCTCCGGCTCTCAGTGACGGCGGCCGGGTGGTCCAGGGCAGGCCGCTGGCCTGTGGCCCGGTGTCATCACGGCGTCCCGTCGCCGGAACGGCCGAAGCGGCGGTCCCGCGCAGTGTCTTGAGTGACACCGGGTCCACCGGCAACACGGCATCGGCGAATACCGCTGCGAACACCGCGTCGAACGCCGGTAGATCGTCGGCCCGGTTCACCAGCGTCAGCCGGGCCGTCCAGTACAGCGCGGTCCGAGAGGTCGGCAGCATCCGGTGGGTGGCGGCAACGAAAGTCGTTGGACCGCTGGCCGATACAGTGACTCCACCGCGTCGTAGCCGATTGACCAGCGCTACCGCGAACGCGGCCAGATCGACCCCGCGCAGTAGCGCCGGTGTGGTCACGCGGTGCGGCGTCGTCGCACCAGCCACGCCAGGATGAGCAGGACAAACCCCGCCGCACCGGCTGCCGCGTACTTCGTCAGCGCGGTTCCGCCGGCCAACTCCAGGAGGTCGACTGCCTCTGGCTCGGGGGCGGTCGCCACTCGCGGAGCTGCACCGTTGGCGGTTGCCGAACCGGCCCTTGTCGTCTCGGCGGCTGTTGCTTCGGCAACCGGAGCCGAGCCACCGGCGAGCTTGACCTCCAAGGCGTCGACAAACTGCCCGAGCAGTTTCTCCGAGACCTGCTGCAGCATTCCGCTGCCGAACTGGGCCAGCTTGCCCACGATCTTCAGATCGGTGTTGACGGTCACCCGGGTGTTCGCGCCGGCCTCCTGGGCTTGCAGGGTGATCACCGCCGCGGCGTTGCCACCGCCGCGGGAGTCCTTGGCCCGGCCGTCGATGAGGGCCCGGTGGTTGACGTCATCCTTTTCCAGGAAGTGCGCCTTGCCGCTGAACTCGCTGGTGACCGGACCGACCTTGACCTTCACCTTGGCCAGGAAGTCGTCGCCCTCGCGGCCGAGCAGTGAGGCACCTGGCATCAGCGGAACCACCTGCTCCATATCGCTGAGCAGGTCCCAGGCCTTGTCGACGGGAACACTGAGGGTGAACTCGTTGGCGATGATCATTGGGGGGTTTCTCCTTTTATCCGGCGGCCAGTTGGGTGCGGTATTGCGTGAATGCATCGCGCAGGGCTGCGCTGTCATCGGGCGTCTTGCCCAACGTGCTCAGAGCGGCTTGCGCCGCCGGGTCGACGAGATCGCCGACACCGAGGGTGACCAGGGCGGCCACCCAGTCGATCGTCTCGGCTACTCCGGGTGGCTTGTCCAGATCGAGTTCACGTGCGCTGCCGACGAATTGGGTGGCGTGCTCGATCAGCGCTGCGGTCGCGCCCGGCACGCTGCGCCGTACGATCGCGGCCGCTCGGGCTGGCTCCGGATAGCTGATCCAGTGGTACAGACAGCGCCGGCGCAGTGCGTCGTGCAGATCGCGGCTGCGGTTGGAGGTCAGTACCGTCACCGGTGGGCGCTGGGCGACGAACGTGCCGAGTTCGGGGATCGTGACCGTCGCCTCGCCGAGGAACTCCAGCAGCAGCGCTTCGAATTCGTCATCGGCGCGGTCGATCTCGTCGATCAGCAGGACCGGTTGAGTGGGCCCGCGGTGGCGAACGCAGGCCAGGATGGGCCGGTCAACCAGATAGGTCTCGGTGTACAGGTCCGCTTCATCGAGACCCGCACCGCGCGCTTCGGCTAACCGGATACTGAGCAACTGGCGCTGGTAGTTCCAGTCGTAGAGCGCCTCAGCGGCGGTCAGGCCCTCGTAGCACTGCAACCGGATCAGCGGTGTGGCCAGCACAGCGGCAAGAGTTTTCGCGGCAGTGGTCTTACCGACGCCGGGTTCGCCCTCCAGCAACAATGGCCGGTTGAGTTCGGCAGCCAGGTAGAAAGCGGATGCGGTACCGGTGTCGAGCAGGTACCCATGCTCATCGAAGCGGTGGACAAGATCGTCGACGGAGGCGAAAGTCACTGGGCCGCCACCGCGAGCAGACGCTGGTAGTCGTCCCAGGTGTCGACGTCGAGCGGTACCGGCCCGTCGACCGCAACCTCGTTGACGCCGAAGCGCCCGCTGTCGAGGAGCTTCCACACGCCCTTGTCGCCGTGCAGTTCGCTCAGTTCGCCGAAGATGCTTCGGCTCAACCAGAACGGGTGACCGATCCCGTCTTCGTAGCGGCATACCGCGATCGGCTCGCTGGTCCCGACGTCGAGTAATCGGCGAACGGCTTGAGGTGAGACATCCGGTTGGTCTCCGAGGAGTACCACGAGTCCGGCGCTGCGCGGGTCCACCAGTGAGATGGCCACCTTCAGGGATGCCGAACAACCCGAGCCGTGATCATCGACGACTACCGTCTCGAGGTCGTCGAGCGCAACGTGATTCCGGACGTCTGTGTGCGCCCCGCCCAGTGTGACGATCAGCTGGTCAAACCCGCATGTGCGGGCCATCCGAAGCGTCTCGCCCAGCAGGGTCGAATCCCGGTACGGCAGAATCTGTTTGGGTTGCCCGAGCCGCCGTGAACTGCCGGCGGCGAGTACGACGCCGGTGATGAGACCGGGGCTCATGCGTCCGCCTGCGCCGACGCGAATGTTGTGCGGCAACCAGGGCAGCAGAACCAGTGATCCTGTTCGCCGATCCGGAGGTGGACGGTGTTCGGACCGACGGTGACTGTCATGCCGCATATCGGGTCCAGCGCCGTGGTCACCGTCGGCTGATCATCTGCAGCGATGACAACCAGACCACCCGAACGGATTCCGGAGATCATCTCCGCGGCGATCGACACCGCGATCTCGGCGGGTGTCTGCGCGCCGATCGGCAGTCCGACCGGGGTGTGCACCTTGGACAGATCAGATTCATTGAGACTCAACGACTCAAGAACCGAGGCGCCGCGGACCTGACTGGCGACCAGACCGATGTAGCCGACACCGGCGTCCAGTGCCGCCCGGATCATCTCGGCTTCGGCACCGCCGTGGGTCGCGATCACGGCCGCGGTCGCCCCGTCGAACCCGGTGGCACTGTCGTCGCTGCGAACCTCGTAGCCAAGCACCACACATACCTGCTGTAGCGCCCGGGCGATCGGGGTGTCACCGCAGATCCGCACCAGCGGCGACGGAATCTGAGGTGCCAGAAAGATTTCCAGGGCACCGCCGGACAAACACGGGTTGACCACTACGCACGCACCGGGGGCATCCGGGAAGTGGACGTCGCCGTCGGGGAGCACTCGCAGCAGCACACTCTGTCCGGTTTGCAACGCTCCGAGTGCGGCCTTTCGCACGGAACTCTGTGCGCACTGTCCGCCGACGAAACCCTCGATCGTGCCGTCGGGCAGCAGGATCGCCTCATCGCCTGCCTGGGCCGAGGTGGGGTGCTGGGCGCGCACGACAGTCGCGTGCACGAACGAATTACGGTCGTGACGCAGCTGGCGTGCCCGATCGGCGATGGTCATGGTGTGTGATCGTCCCCGCTAGATCGGCGGCGTCGCGCGGCCCTGCATGGCCTCCCACACCCGCGACGGCGTCAGCGGCATATCGGCATGCCGAACCCCGAACGGCGCCAACGCATCCACCACGGCGTTGACGACCGCCGGCGGTGAGCCGACGGTGGCCGACTCGCCGACGCCTTTGGCGCCGATCGGGTGGTGCGGGGACGGTGTGACAGTGTGACCGGTTTCCAGGTACGGAACCTCCAGGGCGGTCGGGATCAGGTAATCCATCAGCGACCCGCCGAGGCAGTTGCCCTCCTCGTCGAAGGAGATCATCTCCATTAGGGCCATGCCGATACCGTCAACGATGCCGCCGTGCACCTGACCCTCGATGATCATCGGGTTGATCCGGGTGCCGCAGTCATCGACCGCCAGGAATCGGCGGACCTTGACCATCGCGGTGCCCGGGTCGACATCGACCACGCAGATGTAGGCCCCGTAGGGGTAGGTCAGGTTGTCCGGGTTGTAGCAGACCTCGGCGTCCAGACCGCCCTCGATCCCCTCGGGCAGATCAGCCGGGCCGTGCGCCCGCATCGCGATGTCCTGGATGGTCACCGACGCCGACGGGTCACCCTTGATATGGAACGAACCCTTGTCCCACTCGAGGTCAGCCACCGACGCCTCGAGCATGCCCGAGGCGATGATCTTGGCCTTGTCGCGAATCTTGCGTGCCACCAGGGCCGCCGCCGCACCCGAGACCGGCGTGGACCGACTGCCGTAGGTGCCCAACCCGAACGGAGTCTGATCTGTATCGCCGTGCACGACATCGATGTCCTCCGGCGGGATGCCCAACTCCTCAGCGATGATCTGGGCGAAGGTGGTCTCGTGGCCCTGGCCCTGGGTCTGCACCGAAAGCCGAACCACGGCTTTGCCGGTCGGGTGGATCCGCAATTCGCAACCATCGGCCATACCCAGGCCCAGGATGTCCATATCCTTGCGGGGCCCGGCACCGACGGCCTCGGTGAAGAACGAGATGCCGATGCCCATCAGCTCGCCGCGGGTGCGCTTCTCGGCCTGCTCGGCGCGAAGTTCGTCGTAACCGATCATGTCCATGGCCAGCCGCATGGTGGTCTCGTAATCACCGGAGTCATACGTCCACCCGGTCTTGCTCTGATACGGGAACTGTCCGGGCTTCAACAGATTCTTCAGCCGCAACTCGGCTGGATCCATCTTCAGATCGAAGGCCAGGCAGTCGACTAGGCGCTCGACGAAATAGACCGCCTCGGTGATCCGGAACGAGCAGGCGTACGCCACTCCGCCGGGAGCCTTGTTGGTAAAGACCGCCGTCATGTGGCAGTAGGCGGCCTCGATGTCGTAGCTGCCGGTGAACACGCCGAAGAAGCCGGCCGGGTACTTCACCGGCGCCGCGACGCCGTTGAACGCGCCGTGGTCGGCGAGCACGCTGGAACGGATCGCCAGGATCTTGCCCTCGGAGGTGGCCGCGATCTCGCCGACCATGATGTAGTCGCGGGCGAACCCGGTGGAGGTCAGGTTCTCGCTACGGTCCTCCATCCACTTGACCGGCTTGCCGAGTACCAGCGAGGCGACGATTGCGCAGACATAGCCCGGATAGATCGGCACCTTGTTCCCGAAGCCGCCGCCGATATCGGGGGCGATCACCCGGATCTTGTGCTCGGGGATTCCGGCCACCAATGCGTACAAGGTGCGGTGCGCGTGCGGCGCCTGCGTTGTCGACCACAGCGTGAGCTTGCCGCTGACCGGATCGAGATCGGCAACCGCGCCGCAGGTCTCCATCGGAGCGGGATGCACGCGCGGATAGATGATCTCCTGCTTGACGACGACGTCGGCCTTCGCGAAGACGGCATCGGTGGCGGCGGCGTCGCCGGTCTCCCAGTCGAAGCAGTGGTTATCGGTCTTGCCGTCGAGGTCGGTGCGGATCACCGGCGACGACGGATCCAGCGCGGTCCGCACGTCGACCACAGGAACCAGCGGTTCGTAGTCAATGTCGATGAGTTCCAAGGCATCTCGCGCGGAGTACCGATCCTCGGCGACGACGAACGCCACCTCCTGGCCCTGGAAGCGCACCTTGTCGGTAGCCAGCACGGCCTGTACGTCGTTGGACAGCGTCGGCATCCAGGCGAGGCCCTTGGCTGCCAGATCGGCACCGGTGATGACAGCCTTGACCTTCGGGTGTGCCAGGGCGGCACTGGTGTCGATGCTGTTGATCGTGGCGTGGGCGTAGGGCGAGCGCAGGATCGCCAGGTGCAGCATTCCGGGCAGTTGCACGTCGTCGACGTAGTTGCCGCGGCCACGGATGAAGCGCGGGTCTTCCTTGCGCAGCATCCGGCCGTAGCCGCAGGGCTTCTGGTCGTTGTCGGCAGTGTCGTTCTCCGAGAGCGGACGTTCCACAGTGGTCATGCCTGCGCCTCTTCCTTGTTCGGGTGCTTGGCCGCCCACTGAATGGAGCGGACGATGGTGGTGTAGCCGGTACAGCGGCAGATCTGGCCGGAGATGGCTTCCCGGATCTCGTGCTCGGTGGGATCGGGGTTCTTGTCCAGCAGTGCCCGGGCGCAGATCATCATGCCCGGCGTGCAGAACCCGCACTGCAGTCCGTGGCACTGCATGAATCCTTCCTGCACCGGATCGAGCTTGCCGTCGACGGCCATTCCCTCGACGGTGCCGATGTCGTGCCCGGACGCCATGGCGGCCAGGATGGTGCACGACTTGACCGGCTCCCCGTCGATCGACACCACGCAGGTGCCGCAGTTTGAGGTATCGCAGCCCCAGTGGGTTCCGGTGAGCCGCAGCTGATCTCGCAGGAAGTGCACGAGCAGCGTTCGCGGTTCGACCTCGGCGCTCACCTGCTCGCCGTTGACGGTCATGTTGATCTGCATGAGGTGCCTTTCGGTTAGGCGTTGGCCCGCACCCGCTCGACGGCGGTGCGCAGGGTTCGGATGGTCAGTTCGGAGGCGAGGTGGCGCTTGTAGGCCTCGGTGCCGCGCTGATCGGTGACGGGCTCGCAAGCAAGCGCGGCCAGCCGACCGGCCTCGGCGAATGTCTCCTCGGTCGCCGGCGCACCGGCCAGGGCTTCGCGCACCGCGGCGAGGCCGTCATGGTCGGCGTTGACCGCGGTGAGCCCGACTCGTCCGCTGACGATCCGGTCCCCGTCCAAGGTCACCGCGGCGCCCGCGGCGGCCACTGCCCAGTCACCCACCCTGCGCTCCACCTTTGAGTAGGCGCTTGACGAGTGCGGCCGCAATGGGATCCGCACCTCGATGAGAATCTCGTTGTAGTCGCGCGCCGTTTCGTAGGGTCCGACGTGGAAGTCGTCGATGCCGATCTCACGCGGACCCTTGGGTCCGCGAACCAGGACCGTCGCGTCGAGGATCTCGCACACCGTCGAGAGGTCCTCGGCCGGATCGGCCTGGCACAGCGAGCCTCCGACGGTGCCACGGTTGCGCACCACCGGGTCGGCGATCACCCATTCGGCGTCGGCGAAGATCGGGGCCGCTCGCAGCAGGTCGGCCGACGCAAGTACCTCGGCGTGCCGGGCCATCGCGCCGAGGCGGGCCTGTGTCGGTGTCACCTCGACGTAGCCGAGTTCGCCATGCAGATCGTTGATGTCGATCAGATATTCGGGGTTGGCGATCCGCAGCTTCATCATCGGCAGCAGGCTGTGGCCGCCGGCGACGATCATCGCGCCGTCGCCCAACCGGTCCAGTAGGCCGACGGCGTGGTCGATGCTGGTGGCTCGTTCGTACTCAAAGGGACCAGGAACTTGCATGTGACCGACCTCACGTCAGTGGCAGGGGGCACATTAGTGTCAGGCTCCTGCCGACCGCCGTCAAGAGCAACTTCAGTGATCGCTTAACTCACCTGGTGAGGCCTGGCTAACGTCGTCGTCATGGTGGATCCGGCCTGCGGTCACCGACAGTGGGAGCCCGCCTCCGCCCCACCGGTGGGCGATGATTTCGGCCGCGATGGACACCGCCGTCTCCTCGGGCGTCCGCGCGCCCAGGTCCAGGCCAATCGGGCTGGACAGTCCGGCCAGTTCAGCGTCGGTGAGTCCGGCTTCCCGCAATCGCGCCAGTCGGTCGTCATGGGTACGCCGCGACCCCATCGCGCCGATGTAGCCGACGTCGAGGCGCAGGGCGACCTCGAGCAGTGGTACGTCGAACTTCGGGTCATGCGTCAGTACACAGATCACGGTCCGCTCATCGATGGCCCCTGCCTCGGCCTGGGCGGCGAGGTAGCGGTGCGGCCATTCGACCACCACCTCATCGGCTGTGGGGAACCGTGCCGGGGTGGCGAAAACGGCGCGCGCGTCGCACACCGTGGTCCGGTATCCCAGGAAAGATCCCTGCTGGGCGACGGCGGCAGCGAAGTCGATGGCGCCGAAAACCAGCATCCGGGGTGCCGGGGCATAACTGGTAACAAATACCTCCATGCCCTCGCCGCGGCGTTGCCCGTCAATACCGTAGGTCAAGACCTCGCTGCGGCCGGCCGCCAGCAGACCGCGCGCGTCGTCGACGACAGCGGCGTCGGTCCGGTCCGATCCCAACGTGCCGGTCATCGCATCCGGTCTGAGGATCAGGCGCCGGCCCACCCGGAACGGATCCGGGTGGGCGATGACGGTGGCCAGTGCGACGGGACGGTGGGCGGCGATATCGGCGAGCACCGCGTCGAGTTCCGGGAACGTGGTGCGCGACACCGGCTCGATGAAGATGTCCAGCACACCCCCGCAGGTCAGTCCGACCGCGAACGCATCGTCGTCACTGACCCCGTAGCGCTCCAGACGGGCCACGCCGGTCCGGGCCACCTCGGTGGCCGACTCGTAAACCGCGCCCTCGACGCAGCCGCCCGACACCGAACCACTGACGGTGCCGTCGGGTGCGACGACCATCGCCGCGCCAGGTCGGCGCGGTGCCGACCGGAACGTGCGCACCACGGTGCCGACGCCGGCGGTCCCACCGCCGCGCCAGATCGCCACCAACTCCGCAAGCACGTCCTGCACGGCGTCAAACGTAGGCTCTATCCGTGACGCCGGCACAACTTCGGGCATTCTCCACCGTGGTGCGACTCGGCTCGGTGCACGCGGCAGCCGAGGAGCTCGGCATGTCCGACGCTGGTGTATCAATGCACCTCGCGCAGCTTCGCAAGGAGCTCGACGACCCGCTCTTCTCCCGGACCGCAGCGGGCCTGGTCTTCACACCCGGCGGCCTGCGGCTGGCAAGCCGCGCTGTGGAAATCCTTGGCCTGCAACAACAAACGGCCATAGAGGTCAACGAGGCCGCGCACGGCAGGCGACTGTTACGCATCGCCGCGTCGAGCGCGTTCGCCGAGCATGCCGCGCCCGGGCTGATCGAACTCTTCTCATCGCGAGCCAACGATTTGTCGGTGGAGTTGAGTGTGCAACCTACGCGCCGGTTCCGGGATCTCGTCGAGTCCAGGGCGGTGGATGTCGCGCTGGGACCGGCCACCGCCGAACCGGACGCCGCGGTGGTGGTCCAGCCCTTCCTGAAGTACCAGATCATCACCGTCACCACACCGGGTGGACCGCTGGCGAGCGGGATGCCGTCCCCGGCATTGCTGGCCGCACAGCAGTGGATGCTCGGACCATCGGCGGGCACCGTGGACGGCGAGATCGCTGGCGTGCTCAGACGCCTCGGCGTTCCGGAGAGCAGCCAGCGGATCTTCCAGAGCGATGCCGCCGCCCTCGACGAGGTGCAACGCGTTGGCGGTGTGACATTGGCCGTGGGTTTTGCGGTCACCAAGGATCTCGCCGTTGGCCGTCTTGCCCAGGTCAAGGGGCCGAACCTGCAGGCGCCCGGCGAATGGTGCGCCACCGCGTTACCGCTTGCCAGCCGCCAGCCTGCGGTGACCGAATTGCTGAACTTCATCACCACGCCCCGTTGCACGCAGGCGATGATCCGCGGCACCGGTGTGGGCGCCACCCGGTTTCGCCCCACCGTCCACGTGACGCTGTGGAGTTGAGGAGCCCGGCTCCGCGGGCGGCGGGTTAATCCTGCCGAGCTGTCGGTGACGCGCATTACGGTGGGCGACGATGGCTTTACACATTCACCGCGCGGAGCGCACCGACGTCCTCGCCGATGGACTCGGTGCGCTACTGGCCACGCCTCCGGCTGACCCGTTCACTCATGACCTTGTGGTGGTTCCGGCCCGCGGTGTCGAACGCTGGCTCAGCCAGCGGCTGTCGCACATCCTGGGCCGCGGCACCGGTTCGGACGGAATCTGCGCTGGAGTGTCCTTCCGGTCGCCCGCCTCGCTGGTCGCCGAGATCGCCGGCACCGGCCAGGATGACCCGTGGTCACCGGAGGCTATGACCTGGCCGCTGCTGGAGGTCATCGACGCCAGCCTTGACGAGCCGTGGTGTCGCACCCTGGCCGATCATCTTGGTCACTTCGCCGACGGCGAGGAGAAGGAGTTACGCGCGGCCCGCCGCTACGCCGTGACCCGCCGGATCGCCGGCCTGTTCGCCTCCTACGCCCGGCAGCGACCGGGGCTGCTGGCTGATTGGCTGGCCGGCGACACCGCCGACCTGACCGCCGACCTGGCCTGGCAGCCCGAACTGTGGCGCCGTCTGGTCGGTGCCATGGCGATCGACCCGCCGCATATCCGGCATGCTAAAACCGTTGCGCTGCTTCGGGAGTCGGGTGCCGGCTTGCCCGATCGGTTGTCATTGTTCGGCCACACCCGTCTGCCGGCCACCGATATTGAGTTGCTTGACGCACTTGCCGTCCACCACGATCTGCACCTGTGGTTGCCGCACCCAAGCGCGCAGGCGTGGGCGGCACTGGCCGATCTGCGTGCCGCAATCCCGCGGCATGCCGATGACAGCCACCGCCGGATCGAGCACCCACTGCTGGCCACGCTCGGCCGCGATCTGCGCGAGTTGCAGCGCGGCCTACCTGCATCCGTCGCCACCGACGAACCGTTGCCGTCCGGCGGTCATCCGGACACCCTGCTCGGTTGGCTGCAGTCGGATATCTCCGCCAATGCTGTTCGGCCACAAGGGCGTTCGCTGCGAACCGAGGACCGATCGGTTCAGATTCACAGCTGCCATAGCCCGGCCCGGCAGGTTGACGTGTTGCGCGAGGTGCTGCTGGGCCTGCTTGCCGACGACGAGACCCTGGAGCCCCGCGACATTCTGGTGATGTGCCCGGATATCGAGCGGTATGCGCCGTTGATCGCCGCGGACTTCGGGCTCGGCGATGTGGTGTCCGACGGCCATCCCGCGCATCGGTTGCGAGTCCGGCTGGCCGACCGTTCGCTGGTTCAGACCAATCCTCTGCTGCAGGTCGCCGCCCAGCTGCTGAGCCTGGCCGGCAGCCGGGTGACCGCCACCGAGGTGTTGAACCTCGCCCAGTCCGCCCCGGTTCGGGATCGGTTCGGCTTCACCGACGACGACCTGGAGGACGTCACCGGTTGGGTTCGGGAAGCGAACATCCGATGGGGTTTCGATCAGGAGCATCGGACGCCGTACGGCGTGGACTTCGTGCACAACACCTGGCGCTTCGGCCTCGATCGGGTGCTGGCCGGGGTGGCCCTGTCCGATGATTCGCCCGGCTGGATCGGAAACACCCTTCCGCTCGATGACGTCGGCTCCAACCGCGTCGAACTCACCGGCCGCCTCACCGAGTACGTCGACCGGTTGCGGCGTGCCGTGGACTCGCTCAGTGGCACCCGACCGTTGCGGGACTGGCTCGGCTCGCTGGCGGAGGCCATTCGGCTGATCACCCGCGTCGGCGATGCCGATGCCTGGCAGATCAGCCAACTGGAACGCGAATTCAACGAGGTCCTCGAATGTGCCGGGTCGCGTCGCGACACCATGCTGCGGCTGCCGGACATCCATTCGCTGCTGCACCAGCACCTCGCCGGCCGTCCCACCCGGGCCAACTTCCGCACCGGAACGTTGACGGTCTGCACGATGGTTCCGATGCGCTCGGTTCCGCACCGGGTGGTGTGTCTGGTCGGACTCGACGACACCGTGTTTCCGCGGATCGGGGTGGCCGACGGCGACGATGCCCTGGCGCGTGAGCCGATGACCGGCGAGCGTGACATTCGTTCCGAAGATCGCCAACTTCTGCTCGACGCCATCGGTGCGGCGACCGAAACCCTGGTGATCACCTACACGGGCGCCAACGATTACACCGGCCAGCCATGCCCGCCGGCGGTTCCGGTCGCGGAGTTGCTCGACGCTCTCGACAGCACCACCGAGGGCAAGGTTCGGGAGCGCATCGTCGTACACCATCCGCTGCAACCCTTCGATGCGCGCAACGTCGAAACGGGCGCACTGGTGCCGGGCCACCCGTTCAGCTTCGACGCCACGGTGTTGCGGGCCGCGCGCGCGGCGACCGCGGACCGTGCCGATCGGCCGGCCTTCATCTCGGGTCCGTTGCCGATCCAGGTCGGCGACGGCGATATCGCACTGGCCGATCTACTCACCTTCTTCAGGGATCCGGTGCGGGGATTCTTCCGGGCATTGGATTACACGTTCCCCGCCGATGTCGACGGTGTCGACGACGCGATGCCGGTGGAGATCGACGCACTGCAGGAGTGGACCGTCGGCGATCGGATGCTGACCGACATCATGCGCGGGATGATTCCCGACCGGGCCCGCGAGGCGGAGTGGTGCCGCGGCACCCTGCCGCCGGGCCGGCTCGGCTGGCGCCGAGCCACCGATATCCGCGATCAGGTGGCTCTACTCGCCGATGAGGCACTGCCACTGCGTATCGACCCGGCCCGGGCGATCGACGTCGACATCGACCTGGGTACGGGCCGGCGGCTGACCGGCACCGTCGCGCCGGTATTCGGCGACCGGTTGGTCACGGCCACCTATTCCAAACTTGACGGCAAGCATCTGTTGGCGGCGTGGATTCCCCTGCTGGCCTTGACAGCTCACGCTCCGGGCGTGGACTGGTCAGCCGCGTGCATCGGCCGCCCGAAGCGGGGCACCCAGCCGCGACGCGAGTTCCTCGGCCGGCCCGACACCGACGCTGTGGAGTTACTGCGTGATCTCGTCGCCATTTACGACGCGGGCCGAAGCGAACCGGTCCCGTTGCCGCTGAAGACGTCCTACGCCTGGGCGCAGGCCCGGTACAGCGGCGACGATCCCGTCGCGGAGAGTTCCCGGCGGTGGCGTTCGGGCGGGTTTCCCGGCGACGATCAGCAACCGGCGCACGTGCGGGCGTGGGGCAGTGGTGCCCCGTTGTCTCATCTGATGCAACCGGTGCGACCGGGCGAGGAGCACCCCGGCGAGGACAACCGGCTGGGTGCCTATGCGGCCCGGCTGTGGCTGCCGATGCTGCGGGCACAGCGGGGGAGTCTGTGAGCGAGCCGACGCGTTTCAATCTTCTTGGCGCACTGCCGGAGCCGGGTTCGACGCTGGTGCTGGAAGCCAGTGCCGGAACCGGAAAGACCTTCGCGTTGGCCGGCCTGGTGACCCGCTACATCGCCGAGGGTGCAGCCACCCTTGACGAGATGCTGCTGATCACCTTTACCCGTGCGGCCAGCCAGGAACTGCGGGATCGGGTGCGCCGTCAGATCGCGGATGCACTCGCCGCTTTCGACAATGCCGATCTGGCGGGCGAGAACCAGGTGATCAAACACCTGCTCGAGGGCACGCCTGATGAACTCGCACAGCGGCGCACCCGGCTTGCCGATTCACTGGCCGGTTTCGATGCGGCGACGATTGCGACCATCCACCAGTTCTGCGGCCTGGTACTGACATCGCTGGGCGTGGCCGGCGACACCGACGCCGGAGTGACACTGGCGGAAAGCCTTGACGAACTCGTCACCGAGATCGTCGACGATCTCTACCTCGCCCGCTTCGGTGGACAGCGCGAGGACCCGCTACTGGACTACCGGCACGCCCTCGATCTTGCCCGCGAGGTGGTGAACAATCCGGCGACCCAACTGCGCCCGTGCGACCCCGATCCCGACACCCGGGCCGCCGTACGGGTCGATTTCGCCAAAGCCGTTCTGGCCGAACTGGAGATCCGCAAGCGCCGCCGCCGCATCGTCGGCTACGACGACCTGTTAAGCAGACTGGCCGGTGCCCTCGAGGGTGACGACTCACCGGCGCGGCTCCGGATGAGTCGACGCTGGCCGATCGTGATGGTCGACGAATTCCAGGACACCGATCCGGTGCAGTGGAAGGTGCTCGAACGGGCATTCAGCAAGGTGTCGACACTGGTGCTGATCGGTGACCCGAAGCAGGCGATCTATGCCTTCCGCGGGGGTGACATCGTCACCTACCTCGGCGCGGCGGCGACCGCGGGCGAGAAGCAGACCCTCGGCGTCAACTGGCGCAGTGACGAGGCGCTCGTCACACGCCTGCAGGCCGTGCTGTGCGGCGCTGAACTCGGCGACCCGCGGATCGTGGTCCACAAGGTCGAGGCGCACCACACCGGTAGCCGGCTCGCCGGGGCGCCGTGTACGGATCCGTTCCGGCTTCGGGTGGTTCCGCGGGCAGCATTGGGCCGCAGGGGAACTCAGAAGATCCCGATCGACGATCTGCGGTCCTTCATCGGCCAGGACCTGGCATCGGAGATCGCCGCACTGCTGGCCAGCCCGGCGACCTTTGACGGCAGAAAGGTGGAAGCCGGCGATATTGCGGTGATCGTGGAGAAGCGCAAGGATGCCCGTGCGTGTTTCCAAGCTCTGACCGACGCAGGCATTCCAGCCGTCTACACCGGTGACTCCGATGTGTTCTCCGCGGAGGCGTGCGATGACTGGTTGGCACTGCTCGAGGCGTTCGATCAGCCGCACCGATCCGGCGTGGTCCGGGCCGCCGCGGCGACGATGTTCTTCGGTCACAGTGCCGAAGATC
>Ga0114960_10001461_pt1 | contig 18971 bp, 17 predicted proteins | sample C_130625_MF_Meta_FD_92637 | JGI IMG/M metagenome (GOLD analysis project Ga0114960, IMG submission 92637) | Freshwater microbial communities from Lake Croche, Canada to study carbon cycling - C_130625_MF_MetaG | ecosystem: Environmental > Aquatic > Freshwater > Lake | place: Lake Croche, Canada... | reverse complement strand
TAAATTTCCTCGCCACCGTACCTCCTAGATGTTTAGAGAGATACTAGCAGTCAAGCCACCCACACTTACGTTGGGGGTTCACTTCGCGCAGCCTGTCGCTAAATCTCTGATAACTTCAGAGATTCTTTACGCGCCATGCTTGGCACTCGCTCCAAGCGCACAAAAACTCCACCTGATCTCACGTCGGTGGAGTTTTTACTTTTCTAGATACCGATTGGCTTGGACGTTACTGCGTCGATGAGCTTTTTATCCAGGTTCAAAATGGTGAGAGAAACCCTTAGAGCCTCATCGGCTTGCTCTGGTGACAGTTTTTCTGTCACAAACACGCCTTGAAAAATACCTACGACGCAGTGGCCCCAAAGTTCGATGCGCATTTCGAAATCGTCTGAATCAAAACCGCCTCTTTTGGCTGCGCTTTTGAAAACCGAAACGACGGATGGCCGCAGCGCGTCGAAAACAAAATTCGAGTCATTGAATGTTTTGTTCAAGACCTGCCCAAATAACGTGTGGGTTCGGTTGATTCGAAACATCTTGCGACAAACATCCATCATTGTTTCTAAGTTTTCGCCTTCAGTCCGGCCGTCGTAGGCCCAAAGGATCCACTCCTGCCAAACAGAGTCCAACGCCTCTTTTAGATATTCCTCTCGGCTGCCGAAGTGGTTGTAGATGGTGGCCGGGGATACCTGAGCTTTATCGGCTAGATCTTCGATTGTTGCCCCCAGGCCCACTTCGGCCAAGACTAGCTGCGCTGACTTGAGCAGTGCCGCGCGGTTGCGAGCTTTGTAGGCGTCTTTATGCCCACCTGCTTGCTTCATGACGGCGCCTTTCAGTCTCGAGCCCCCATTCTATTACGGGTGTGACACCGAGTTTTTGGGTTGCTTTTTTATAATAATGTAATAATATACCAATAATGTATTGTTCTTAAAAATAAAGTTCACCTTCTCTCAGATGGCGGTTATTCGTGAAAAAGTCAGTTCTAACTACTTTGGCAAGCGCAGTGTTGATTGCGATCCTTTCAACATTCGCAGCTGTTCCGGCGCAGGCCGCTACGAGAGTCATTGATTGTTCCAACGGCGGAACTTTTACAATCGTGGGCACGAAAGTCACTTCTCAAAACAGTTGCCAAGGTAACGTCACGGTTCCTGCCGATGTGACCGAGATTGGTCAATCGGGCCTCGAAAATTGCCGCTTTCAAATCACAGGCGTGTCATTTGAGCCAGGCAGTCAGTTGACAACACTAGGGGCTTGGTCAATTGGCTGTTTGAATGCGAGCTCTATAACTCTGCCGATAGGCCTTAAGGTGATTTCGGATCAGGCTTTGGGGCATTCGCGAATCACCTCCATTTCAATACCGGGAACTGTCGGATCTTTTATAGGGCAGCCATTCCTAGAATCTCAACTTCTCGAGAGCGTGGTCTTCGAGCCCACGACAGCGGCGACTCTATCCATAAACTCAGCGGCATTCAGGTACAACGGCGGTTTGAAATCTGTGACGTTCAAAGGCCCAACTAAATGGAATGGCGAACTAGGCATCGTTCAGAAGGCTGACAACAACTTTTTGGGCTGGTCAACCAGCTCGGGTGGGCCGATAGTGGCAAGCCCTGTAACCGGCTTTGGCTCTGGCGATGTGACCATTTACACGAATTTTGCCCCAAAGGTAATCACAGATACGCCCTGTCCGCTCGGCGGCACTTTCAAAACAATCGACAACGTGATCCATGAGTCGACCCCTGATTGCGCTGGCGCTCTAACGGTTCCTGCCAACGTGACCAAAATCGACTTCACGGCTTTCGCTGGGCGAGCAATTACCCAAGTAAATTTTGAGCCCGGGAGCCAGCTCACGACCATTGGAACCTGGGCTTTCGATAGAACCAAACTTACATCGATCGCGTTTCCGAGCAGTGTGACCACAATTGAAGGTGGCGCTTTCGCTCGCATCCCGAGCTTGACGTCCGTGACTATACCCTCAACGGTTTTGAACGTCGGGGGTGGAGCGTTCAGCGAATCGGGTCTCGAGAACCTAGTTATTGAACCTCGAACGGTGCCTGGTGGCTCCATTGCGAGAGATGTCTTGGACTACACGCGGTTATTGCGTTCTGTAACTTTCAAAGGCCCGTTCCAATTAGGCTCTGAGCCAACGCATGAGCTTTACGCCAACGACTTTCTGGGTTGGTCAACGACTCCGAATGGCCCTATCGTTTCGGTTCCTCTCTCTGTTGCTGCGTCTGATAGCTTGACGCTTTACCCGCACTCGAGCCCCCGAACCTATAACGCAACCTATGACTCAAAGGGTGGAAGCTCCGTAGCATCTGGCCTGATTATCGGAGGCGACATCCAGTTTCCGACACCGCCAACTCGCACGGGATACGATTTTGCCGGCTGGTTTCAATACCCTTGGGATGTAGACCCAATCACTCGTTGGGACTTCAATTACGACGCCTACCTTTTAGCTCGTTGGACTCCGAAGACTTACACGGTAGATCTGATTTCTAATGGTGGTTCTTCCGTTGCACCGGCCTCGTTTGTTACTGACGGCGCTATTGCTTCAGAACCCACCCCGCCAGTCCGTCGTGGCTACGTCTTTGATGGGTGGGCTGCCACCCAAGCTGGCGACGCGCTAACGTACCCGTATTACCCTGGTGTGCTGGAGGGCATTAGCCTCTACGCCAGATGGATACCTGATCACGTGGTCTCGTTTGATTCCAAGGGTGGCTCTGCTGTTCCTTTTGATTACTTCTCAACCGGCGGGCAGATTGATGCGGTGCCGTTAGTTTCAACTCGCGCTGGTTACACGCTTTTGGGTTGGTCGGCTACTGACGGCGGTGACGTGGTTGATTTCCCTTACGCTCCGGGGGTCACGGTCGATATCACTCTCTACGCTAAGTGGTCAGCTGATAGCCATGTGGTTACTTTGAATTCGAAGAGTGGTTCAGCTGTTGCGCCTGTGTCGTTTGTGACGGATGGTGAGGTTTCGTTGAGTCCGCCTACTCCTGTTCGCGCTGGTTACACTTTTCACGGTTGGGCTGCCACTGATGGTGGTACTGCGGTTTCGTTCCCTTATACGCCTGGTGTGATTGGTGACATCACGTTTTATGCGACGTGGACGAGGGATCCTTATAAGGCCGAGAAATTATCGGACGCAACTGTGGCTGGTACTGGTATTCAGAGCACGATTATGACTGCGACTACTGGTTCTTGGGATGCCTTCCCTGAAGCTACTGTTTCGTTGCAGTGGTATCGCTGCGATAAAGCTGTGGATGTTGGTTTGAGTGCGCTGCCTAGCAGTTCTAAGTGCGTGAAGATCAATGGTTCAACTTCGCCTGATTACAAGGTTGTTGTTGCTGATGCAGGTAAGTTCCTGACCGTTTTGGTGCAGGCGCAGAACTCTATCGGAACCACTTTGACGACAGGGCAATCGTTCTTTGCTCCCAAGTTGTTGGCGCCAACCAAAGTCCAGTTCCCCGTCGTGACCGGTACTGCTGTTGCGAAGAAGGTGTTGACCGCTTCGGCTGGTACCTGGAACTCAAACCCTGTGGCGGTTACTACTTTCCAGTGGTTCCGCTGCGAAAAAGCAACTAAGGCGAGCAACGCGCCGGTTTCAACATCGTCCGTTTGCCTTGTGATTAAGGGTGCAACTAAGGCCACTTACAAGCTTTCAGCAGCAGATGAAGGAAAGTTCGTGACATCGCAGGTCACTGCTGTGAACACTCAGGGAACAGTCGTAGTGACAGCTTCGTCACCGCATGTTGCTTTGACTCCGTCGAACACGTCGATCCCACTACTTTCTGGCACGGCGATGGTCGGCAAGAGTTTGACCGCGAACACTGGCGCATGGTTAGGCTTCCCGAAGCCGAAAACAACCGTTCAGTGGTATCGCTGTGCCAAACCAACTGCGGCTGGAGCTAAAAAGTTCACCGGGTCCAGTCGTTGTGTTGCCATCAAGGGTGCGACCAAGAAACGCTACGCAGTTACCGTTCAAGATAAAAACAAGTATATTTCTGTCCTCGTTTCTGCGGTCAACGCAGCTGCAACCGTCACTATTACAGCCGATTCACAACAGGTTGCCTTCAAGCCAACCAAGGCTGGCAATCCAACCATTTCTGGATCGGCTTCGGTAGACAAAACACTGACAGCTTCACCAGGGCGTTGGACGGCGTTCCCAGAGGCGACAACAAGCTTCAAATGGTATCGCTGCACAAACCCAACTGCGGCTGGCGCTGAAAAGTTCACCGGCGCTAGCGGTTGTGTTGCCATCGGCGGCGCAAGCGAGAGCAAGTACACCGTTACTGAAGCCGACCAAGGTAAGTACCTTGCGGTTCTAGTAAAGGCCTCAAACAATGCCGGCAGCACTTCGGCAACTTCCAGGTCGACCGGCAAAGTCGGTTAGACCGGAGAGCGCACCCCTCAGGCGCTCAAAAACTCCACCGGGTCTAACCCGGTGGAGTTTTTACTTTAACCAGCTCTGATTCGTCTACTCGAGTTGTGTTGGTTTTCACTAGAGTCGAAGCATGAACCATCTCATAGACACAACCTTCGATCACCGAATCGAAGCCGGAGGCAGAGACATAGATAAGTACAGCCCTACTCTCAAGAAGCACCATCAACTGCTCTGGTCAAAACCATTGCCCTCGGGTGAAATGTTTGATTTGAAACCGATGAGCAACAGGTATCTTGTTTTTCGTCCCGATGAGCTCGTCTTTTCGCTGTCAAGCGATCAGATTTCAAATTCCATGCGCACTACGGAACGCATGAAGCACATCACCAGTCAGGTGTCAGAGGCCGAACTCGACGAGTTCCAGTATCTGGGAGCAACGCTGGGCGGAACCATCCTCTTTCCCGGCAAGCAGATAAACCGCAAGATCACCATCAACGTTGCACGCGGTTGGAGCAAACAAATTGAAGACCGAATCGACCTCACGCTAGAGTGCATTCGGCTGCAGTACGAAGGCCACCCAAACCCTCTCGGCGCGACTTTAGCGATCTACTGGAAGTTCTTTGAGCTTTTCGAGACCTTCGACCAGTATGTGAACTTCTTTTTGCTGCAGGATCTGGTGCCAGATGGCCGCGTCAAATTCTTTCTGCCCTTCGATGACTTCAAAAGACCAGCGCTACCCGTCGACGTGGACGAGTACAGAGAGTACATGGACAATGGCAAAGCGTTTGTGCGAGAGCGTGGGCGCAGAATGAATCAGTGGGCGAGAAAACCCGTTCCTTGTCACGAGGAAAAGTAGTAGGTGTTCAGGAAACCATCTGGTCGATTGTGTCGGCGTCAAGCACGTGGTCGATTGCCATCACGCTCGCGCCAATGATCCCGACCTCTTTACCTGCTTTACTTTGAACGATTGATAGGTTCTCGCTAGCTAGAGGCATGGATCTTCCGTAAACGACTTCTCTGACACCGGCGATGAGGTGTTCTCCTGCAGAAGCTAGAGAGCCACCGATCACAATGATTTCGGGGTTCATGAGGCTGACGCATGTGCTCAGAACTTCGCCGATGTGGCGCCCTGCTTGGCGAACCGCTTGAATTGCTTCGACCTTTGAACGCTTGACGGCGTCGATTAGGTCTGAGGTGTTGCGAATAGGCAAGCCAGCCGCGACAACATTCCTAATGATGCTCGGTGCGCCGGCTACTGCCTCGAGGCAACCGTAGTTACCGCACTGGCAAGCGACATCGTCACCGCCGGTAACCCGCACGTGTCCAATGTCACCGGCGGTACCTTGCGAGCCGCGCTGGAGATGGCCGTCAGAGATTATGCCGGAGCCGATACCCGTTGCCGCTTTTAGGAAGATCAGGTGGTCAACGTCTGGATAAGTTAGGTGGCGCTCGCCGAGTGCCATTACGTTCACGTCGTTATCGACCAAGACTTTGGCGCTGAGCTCCTGGTTCACTCGTCCGGGAATATCGAAGCCATCCCAGCCGGGCATGATTGGCGGGTTGGCCGGCTTGCCGGTCGAGTGTTCCACGGGCCCCGGCACACCGATACCGATGGCTAGCAACTTGGACTCTTCGAGCCCGAGCCCTGCGAGCAGATGTCTTAGCTCCTCGATCATCCAGCGCAGGCAGACCTCGGGGCCGTCGGATATCTGACGCTTGGTGTCAATTGAAACCAGGATCTTGCCACCTAGGTCGGCGAGCGAGGCTATTGCATGGGTGGCACCGAAGTCGACTCCGGCAACAACGAAGGCGCTTTCATTAAGAAGTAGGCGAGCAGAAGGACGACCTCCGGTGGAGGTGGCGCTGGTGGCGGGGGCGATGAGCCCAAGCTCTAGAAGAGGGTCTAGTCGCAGCGAGATGGTTGACCTAGCTAGACCGGTGAGTTCAGCCATTTCGGCTTTGGTGTGTGGTTGGCCATCGCGAAACAGCTGGACTAGTCGTCCAGAACTGAATCCAAAGTTCGATTTATTTATTTCGGCCACCCGTAAATCATAAACAAAAACTAGTTTTGCTTTTCAAAACAAGATTATCACAAATCTATAACAAGATGTCGAAATTCGACAAAAGACCGACGACGTCCACCATTATGTACTTATCAAAGGTTTTTGCTCAAGGAGGCAAGCAAGTGAAATTCGGTTACTCAACGATTACCTGGGGTGGTGTAGTAGGTCATCCAGGTGGCGTCACCAGCATCAAGGATCTTTTCTACCTAACCAACGGAGACACCAAGGCGGCGATCCGCGATATCGCTTCGGTTGGGTACGAGGGCATCGAGGTATTTGACGGAAATCTTGCCGAGTTTGAGAACAACCCAGAAGAGCTACTTTCGGTTCTTAGGGATAACAACATCATTTTGGAGTCGGTCTACTCCGGGGCCAACTTCATCTACGACGAGATTCTCGACGACGAACTTTACAAGATCGAGCGTGCTGCACTACTTGCTAAGAAGTTCGGTGCAAGTCGCCTTGTTGTCGGTGGTGGTGCCAAGCGCCCAGACGGCCCAAAAGCTGACGATTTCAAAAAGGTGGGTCGAGGCCTAGACATGGCTGCCGACATTGCCAGAGTAAACGGCCTCGAGAGCAGCTTTCACCCGCACTTGGGCACAATCTCTGAAACCCTCGAAGGTTTTCATAACATCATGGATAGCTGCTCGATCGGATTTTGCCCAGACACAGCGCACCTTGTCGCTTCTGGTATCGACCCGGTTGAAGCGATAGATCGCTACGGCGACCGCCTGAAGCACGTCCACTTCAAGGACTTCTCGGCCAAGTCCGGGCAGTTCACGCCTCTGGGCGAAGGAGACATCGACTTCGAAGCAATTCTTGGAGCCATCAGACGAGCTAGCTACGACAGCTGGCTTCTCGTCGAGCTTGACTCCTATAACGGCGACCCAAAAGTCGCCGCTGAAATATCAAAGAGGTATCTAGAGAAGCTCTTCGCCATCTAGAGGAACCACCCATCCATCAATAATCAACAAATCAAGGAGATTCAAATGAAGAAATTGATAGCAAGCATCGGGGTGAGCGCAGCGTTGATTTTGGCGCTTACTGGATGCGCAGTTAACGGTAGTCACGGGCAAACAGACGGAACCGTAGATGCAGCAATCGTTGCGCAGGTTGACGCTGCTCTGGCCGAACTCTCGGGTCAGGTGCTTAGCCTCGGCCCAAACGGTGAGACCCCATCGTCTTTCGATTCGACGGAGCTAACCGACGCTGAGGTAGCGAAGGTCAAGGCTGGCAAGTACACCGCAGCAATTGTCATGCACTACATGGGTAACGACTGGTCAACCGCACAGGTCACCGGTTTGAAGGCTGAGTTCGCACGCCTAGGAATCAAGGTTGTTGCTGTTACCGACGGTGAATTCAAGCCTGAGAAGCAGGTATCTGACCTAGAGACCGTTATGGCTCTAAAGCCGGACATCATCGTCTCAATCCCAACCGACCCAGTAGCCACCTCGGCTGCTTATAAGAAAGCTGCAGCGGCCGGAATTAAGTTGGTCTTCATGGACAACGTTCCAGCTGGCATGGTTGGCGGCAAGGATTACGTCTCTGTAGTTTCTGCAGACAACCAGGGTAACGGCGAAGCTTCGGCTCACCTTATGGCCAAGGCTTTGAACGGTAAAGGCAAGATTGGTCTGATCTACCACGATGCAGACTTCTTCGTTACCAAGCAGCGCTACGACGGTTTCAAGAAAGCAATCGCCGCTTACCCCAACGTTGAAATCGTTGAGGAAAAGGGCATTGGCGGACCTGACTTTGCCGGAGACGCACAGGCTGCAGCCACCGCAATGCTAACCAAGCACCCTGACCTAGATGGTATCTGGGGCGTTTGGGACGTACCTGCGGAGGGCATCATGGCCGCGGCTCGTGAAGCTGGCCGTCTTGACCTCAAGATTGCTACTCAGGACCTCGGTACCAACGTTGCAATCCAGCTCGCCAAGAATGAGCTAATCGTTGGTTTGGGTGCGCAGCGTCCATACGACCAGGGTGTTGCAGAGGCTCGTTTGGCTGCTGGCGCAGTAATCGGAAAGTCCGGACTACCGATCTTCGTAGCTCTCGGTGCACTACCGGTTAGCCACGACAACGTGTTGGAAGCCTGGAAGACGGTTTACAGCGTTGAGGCACCGGCTTCGGTGTCGAGCGTATTCAAGAAGTAACAAAAGCGACAGAGGGTTGGGTGCCAAAACACCCAACCCTCTGTACCACCCATCCATCTGGGCTACAACTATTTTAGGTAAGGAAAAACAATGAAACAGATCAACGTAGGGCTTATCGGCGGCGGATTCATGGGAAAAGCACACTCGCTCGCCTACTCAGCGGTGCCGATGTTCTTTTGGCCAACCGAAATCGTGCCGGTAAAGCACACAGTCGCAGAGTTCAACGACAAAATGGCTCAGGACGCCGCCACTCGGTTCGGCTTCGCCAATTCGACCAGCGACTGGAACACCATCATCAGCAACCCGGACATTGATCTGGTTGACATTGCTACCCCAAACAACTCCCACGCCGCTATCGCAATTGCGGCCTTGAAGGCCGGCAAGCACGTTATCTGCGAGAAGCCACTGGCTCGTACCGTTGAAGAGGCTGCCGACATGTACGAAGCTGCCAGAGGCTCAAAAGCCGTAAACATGGTCGCTTTCAACTACCGACGCACCCCAGCGGTCGCACTTGCGAAGCGCTACATCGACGAAGGCGCAATCGGTCGAATCATAAACTTCAGAGCTACTTACCTGCAGGACTGGTCGGCCGACCCTAACTCTCCACTGTCTTGGCGATTCCAGAAGGACATCGCCGGCTCTGGCGCGGTCGGAGACATTCTTACTCACGTCCTGGACTTGGCTCGCTACCTGGCTGGTGAGGTCACCGAAGTTTCTGCGATTACCAACCACATCATCACCGAGCGTCCGCTGCAGCAGTCAGGCGCGGACTCGCTAGGCAACTCGAAGAGCGGCGCAGACGCACCGAAGGGCAAAGTCGATGTCGAAGACGAGGTTCTCTCGATGCTGAAGTTTGCCAACGGGGCTATCGGATCGGTAGAAGCGACTAGAAACGCGTGGGGTCGGAACAACTTCATCACCCTGGAGATCCACGGCACAGAAGGTTCGATCGCTTTCAACTATGAAAATCGTGACGAGCTGCAGGTTTGCTTCAAGTCTGATGGCGACGACCGTCGTGGTTTTAGAACCGTGTACACCGGCCCTAACCACCCGAATGGCGAGAGCCTTTGGCCGATCCCCGCTTTAGGCATCGGCTACGGCGAGACCAAGATTATCGAGGCCCACGATCTCTTCACTGCCATTGCTGGCGGAGAACCAGTGCGCCCGGACTTCGGTGACGGTTACCAGGTTGCTCTAATCGATGACGCAATCCTTCGCTCTGCCCAAACCGGTCAGTGGACTAAAGTCCCTCAGCTCGACCGAGCAACAGGCAAGGTGACCCAATAATGAGTAGCGCCGTTTCACCAGCAATCGAGATGCTGGGTATTCAAAAGTCATTTGGCACGAACCCTGTACTGAAAAACGTTGACTTCAGCGTCACCGTTGGCGAAGTGCACGCTTTGGCTGGTGAAAACGGCGCTGGCAAGTCCACCCTCATGAAGATTCTTCAGGGCGTTTACCAGAAGGATTCCGGGAGCATCAATGTTTCCGGTGTGAACGTTGACATTACCGATACCTTTGCGGCCAAAAAGGCCGGAATTGGCATGGTGTTTCAGGAGTTCTCGCTGATCCCAACCCTCACGGTTGCTCAAAACATCTTTCTCACCAATGAGCCAACCAAGTATGGATTGATTAGCGACTCGGCTGCCAAAAAAATGTCACTCGAACTGTTTCGAGAGATGGAGGTCGAGGTCGACCCTTCACGAATCGTCGAGTCGCTTCCTACCGCTCTGTGGCAGCTAACCGAAATCGCCAAAGCGCTGGCTCAGAACGCCAAGGTTTTAATCATGGACGAACCAACGGCTTCGCTTGCAAAGCACGAGGCAGAGGGTTTGTTCGCATTGATTCAGCGGTTGAAGGCCAAGGGCATCTCGATTGTTTATATTTCTCACCGCATGGACGAGATTTATCGAATCGCTGACCGAATCACAGTGCTTCGAGACGGCTCAAGGGTTCTAACCGAGTCGCTAAAGTCGGTTACCCCAGAGCAGATTGTTGAGGCCATTGTCGGTCGAAAGGCTGCCGCTCACTTAGTTCACAAGGACCGTTCAGAGAAAATCTCTAGCGAGATTGTTCTAGAGGTTACCGATCTAAGCGCCGAACCGAAACTCCACAATGTTTCGCTTCAGGTTCGTCGCGGCGAGATCCTTGGCCTAGCTGGCCTTATGGGATCGGGCAGAACCGAACTGGTGAACACGCTCTTCGGTGTTTTGAAGCCGAGTTCGGGAACCATCAAGCTCAACGGTATTGAGATTCAAGTGACTTCTCCGCAGGTGGCGATTAGAAACGGTATTGCGCTGATCCCTGAAGATCGCCGAGCTCAAGGGCTTGTTCTGGATCACTCGGTGACCGAGAACCTAACCCTGCCTCTGCTAGATGAGCTGACTACGTCACGTTTCTTGTCTAAGAAGAAAATTCTGGCCAAGAGCAAAGAGATCATCGACAAATTTGATATCAAACTTGCCTACCTGGGAATCGCGGTCGGTTCGCTTTCGGGCGGAAACCAGCAGAAGGTCGTGATCGGCAAGTGGCTGGGTACGAATCCCGAGATTCTCTTGATGGACGAGCCGACGGCAGGTGTCGATATTGGCACCAAGAGCGAAATCCTCGACTTCGTTCGCAAGATCGCAGACAGCGGGAAGTCGGTCATTCTGATTTCTTCGGAACTGCCGGAGCTGCTTTCGGTCTCAGACCGAATTTTGGTTCTAAAAGATGGCCGGATCTCAAAAAGCCTCAACCGTGAAGAAATACCAAACGAAGAATTCTTACAACTAGCAATTCAAGGAGCAGCATGAAAACCAAGACACTACAAAATTCAGCGATGGGCCTGATCAAACGTTTCGAATGGCGTCAGAACATCATCTACATCGGGTTCATCGCTGTGTTCATTCTGTTCTCGATTTTGCTCGGGGATTCGGGGTTCAGCAACCCAAACAACTTGCTGAACATCTTTAGGCAGACGGCCACGATCTCGATCATGGCGGTTGCCATGACCTACGTGATTGCCGCCGCCGAAATCGACCTGAGTATCGGTTCGGTTGCTGGTTTGGCAGCTGTCGTTACAGCGATGACTATCAATAGCGCTGGGCTGATCCCGGGCATCCTCGCCGGCCTCTTGGTCGGTGCTGTAGCTGGTGCGATCAGCGGAGGGCTGGTTGCTTGGCTAAAGGTGCCTTCATTCCTGGTAACTCTCGGAATGCTTGGGCTCGTGGTCGGTGTGGCCCGCTGGATTACGGCCTCTGCACCGGTGCCAATTGCCGATCAGACCTACATTGCCATCTTCGGTGGTGGCGAGATTGGCCCGATCCCAGTTCTTCTAGTTTGGGTGGCTATTGCGGTAACCATCGGGGCAGTAGTCATGAACAAGACCAAGTTTGGCCGCCACGTGCGGGCAACAGGCGGAAACCTTGTCGCCGCTGGCTACACCGGCGTCAAGACAGCCAAGATCAAGTTCACCGTCTTGCTGCTCTCGGGCGTTGTCGCTGCCTTTGCGGGGATGCTTTACGCAGGCCGCTTGCAGTCCGGTCGATTCCAGTGGGGAACCGGTGACGAGCTCTCGGTCATCGCCGCGGTAATCCTTGGTGGCACCAGCCTCTTCGGCGGTCGCGGCCAAGTAGTCGGCACGCTGTTCGGTGCACTGTTCATCGGCCTGATCAACAATGGCTTGATTCTCGCCGGCCTCGATGTCAGCCAGCAGCAGGTTGTTCGTGGCGCAATCATCATCCTCGCAGTTGCACTCTCAAGAAAGAAGTAAACGAATGAACACACCACTGAGGGCGGCAATCATCGGCTCGGGTTTCATGGCGAGCGTTCACGCTCGTGCCGTCAGGGACTCAGGAAATGAGGTCTTCGCTGTAGCGAGTTCACGCCGAGAATCGGCTCAAAAGTTTGCAAACGATTTTGGCGTTCCGAATGTTTTCGAAACCTGGCAGGACCTTGTTGCTAGCCCTGAAGTCGACGTAGTTCACATCTGCACGCCGAACGAGCTGCACGCCGAGATTGCGATCGCGGCTGCCAGAGCGAACAAGCACGTTGTTTCTGAGAAGCCAATATCGGTGAGTTTGGCAGAGGCACACGAAGTTCGCTATGAGGTCTTGGCAAATGGCAAAGGATTTGCGGTTCCTTTTGCATACCGCTTCTACCCAACGGTTCGTGAACTCCGCGCACGCGTGCTGAATGGCGAAGCCGGTCAGGTGCATCTTATTCACGGCAACTACCTGCAGGACTGGCTTGCCGAACCGGACTCAACAAACTGGCGCGTAGATTCGACCTCAGGAGGCGCCTCGCGGGCCTTTGCCGACGTTGGCACTCACTGGTGCGACCTCATGGAGTTTGTCTCTGGTGATCGCATCACACGGCTCATCGCAAACACTTCAAAGGCCTATGAACAGCGAGCCGGCAAGCGGGTGCAAACCGAGGACATCGCCACTGTACTGTTTGAAACCGAAAACGGTGCCAGCGGTTCTGTCACGGTCAGCCAGGTTTCTTTTGGCCGCAAGAACCAACTGCTGATTGAGCTAGATGGTTCTAAGGCCTCTTACACCTTCAACCAAGAACTGCCGGATACCCTTTTGGTTGGCGGTAAGCGCTCAAGCCAAATCGTCTCACACGGTCAAGATAGCTTGCAGTACAGCGACTCGAAGCGCTTATCTAGGGTTCCGGCAGGTCACCCGCAGGGTTACCAAGATGCTTTCAACTCATTCATGGCCGATGTTTACGACGGGTTTGCCGGAATCGTTCACGACGGCGTCCCGGGTATCGAAGACGGAGTCAGATCAGCCGAGCTCATCGAAGCCGTTCTGGTATCTGCGGATGAAAAACGGTGGGTAGATGTGCCATCATTTGAAAACAAGCTAATCGCAACGGCCATCGCCAATTAGGGGTATCGAATGATTCGTCCTGTAACGCTATTTACCGGTCAGTGGGCAGACCTAACGCTAGAAGAAGTTGCCAAGCTGGCTAGCGGTTGGGGTTACGACGGTCTAGAGATCGCTTGCAGTGGCGAACACCTTGATGTCTGGCGTGCGGCTGAAGATGAAGGCTACGTTCAGGAGCGTCTAGCGATTCTCGAGAAGTACAACCTCAAGCTCTACGCAATCTCAAACCACCTGAAGGGCCAAGCGGTCTGCGACAACCCAATCGACTTTAGGCACCGCGAAATCGTCGGGACCAAGGTTTGGGGTGACGGTGAACCAGAAGGTGTTCGGCAACGTGCCGCCGAAGAACTTAAGTTGACCGCAGTGGCTGCTCGCAAACTGGGCGTCGACACCGTGGTCGGTTTCACCGGATCTTCGATTTGGCAGTACGTGGCGATGTTTCCACCGGTTTCCAAGGAGGTCATTGAGGCTGGCTACGACGACTTCGCCAAGCGCTGGAATCCGATCATGGACGTTTACGACTCCGAAGGCGTCAAGTTCGCCCTCGAGGTTCACCCCTCTGAGATCGCTTACGACTACTACACGACCGTTAAGACGCTCACCTCGATCGATAACCGCAAGGCCTTTGGGCTCAACTGGGACCCAAGCCACATGCACTGGCAAGACATTGACCCGGTGAACTTCATTCTCGATTTCGCCGACCGCATCTACCACGTGGATTGCAAAGACACTGTGGTTCGAAGAAATGATGGCCGGGTCGGAAGACTCGGTTCTCACCTCGGCTGGGACGACCCAAACCGCGGCTGGACATTCGTTTCAACGGGTCGCGGGCAAATCGATTGGCAGTCATCGTTCAGGGCTCTCGACACGATCGGCTACAAGGGCCCAATATCGGTCGAGTGGGAAGACTCTGGCATGGATCGCCTGCACGGAGCCGAAGAGGCCTTGAAGTTTGTTCGCTCGCTGCTGTGGGAGACCCCAGCGAACTCGTTCGACTCGGTTTTCAAACAAGCATGACCGAGGTCTGCACGGTTGTTGCCGTTTTCACGCCTCTCGACGAATACCGCGACGAGATCCGGGACCTGTTGTTTCGAATCACACCTCTTGTTCACAGCGAACCTGGTTGCGTTTTTTACACAATGAACGAAGACGTGGACGGCCGATTCATATTCATCGAAGCGTGGGCCACAAAGCAACACTGGCTGGATCACACGGAGCAACAAACCGTTATTAGCATCCTGGCTGGGGTGGAGGGCAAGCTCGCCCGCGACATCGAGGTCTACGAGGCGTACAACATCCCCACCGGCGACAGCGGCAAGGGTTCGCTCGCTTTATAGAGTTCAAGAATTCAGTCCGCGCTGAGCGGAGATCACAGGCCTTCTCACCGGCCTCATTTCAGGGCCCTAAGTGACTGGGCGCATGTGATTGGCCACGAAGCCACCGATCTCTGGGCGACAACACGTGACGGCGCTCTGCAAGCTCTGCAGCATTTCATCGAGCACAACCTGTCAGGCTTTGGGCCTCTCGAGGACGCCTCGACTAATGATGACTGGTCACTTCACCACTCGCTGCTGAGCCCTTACCTAAACGTTGGGCTGTTACACGCTGGTGACGTCGTTGCTGCAGCCGTGTACGCATTCAATCGAGGTTTAGCGCCAATTCAGTCGGTTGAGGCGTTTGTGCGTCAGATCATCGGCTGGCGTGAATACATCAATGGAATGTATTGGTTCTTGGGCGAGGGTTACGAGCAAGGCAACGGGCTCGAAGCCAACCGAAAGCTGATACCCCTTTTCACCGACTCCAAATAGACGCAAATGAACTGTGTGTCCTCGGTGGTGTCTGACATAGAAAAACGAGCCTGGGTGCACCACATCCCGCGCCTGATGATTCTCAGCAATCTAGCGTTGTTGACCTCGACAAATCCGCAGGAGTTTCTCGACTGGATGCGCGAAAACTTTATCGATGCCAGCCAGTGGGTGATGGTTCCGAACGTGATTGGCATGGGTGTACATGCCGATGGCGGTCGCCTAATGACCAAGCCCTACGCAGCCGGCGGCGCTTACATCAACCGAATGACTCAGTACTGCAAGGGCTGCGTTTATGACCCCAAGATGCGCGTCGGCGACACCGCTTGCCCGTTCACGACGCTGTACTGGGACTTTCTCGATCGCCACCGCGAAACGTTTGCCAAGAACCACCGCATGGGTCAGCAGTTGATGGGTTTGAACCGACTTTCTGATTTGCCCGAGCTCCGAGTTCGCGCCGCATCGGTGCTGGCCGGGCTGGAGAACGGCTCTATCTAGACGATGCTGCTGGGTGCTGGCAAAGTGACTTTCAGAAATGGCTTTCGAATCGGTTAGAATTGAGCCACGGAAGCGTGCCGGAGCGGCCGAACGGAACAGTCTTGAAAACTGTCGTAGTTAATAGCTACCGTGGGTTCAAATCCCACCGCTTCCTCCACAAAAAAGGACCCCACCAGTGGCGGGGTTCTTTTTGTTTAAGCCGCTGTTGATCTGGGCTGCCTTAGTCGGCACCTAGAGCAAGTGCTCACTGGCCCAAGCAGTTTTGCAGAGGGTCTTTCTTGGGCCTTGGCTGAGTTACCGGAATGTTCATTTGCCGGTTCCACGCGCCTCTAATCTGCGCGCTGCGGGCTGCCAGATAGGGCGTGATCCAGGTGGCAAGGTCTGCAAACTCAAAACCGAAGCTGCTCTTAAACGCTATAGCGTTGGCCGCGATCTCGCTCTCGCGCGTTTGCCCCTTCGTGGTCATGAGAGTCTTTGTCCAGGTAACAAACTTGTCGTTGCCGAACTTAGAAACCAACCATTCGCTCACGAGCGTGCCGATTAGATACTGATCCCAGACCAGACCATTGCGTTGAAGCATAACTTTGTTTTCAAAGACGTTGGCTCGGTCAAAGATGTCTAACTCTTTGAAATCTGCAAAAGTGTAGCCGCGGTAGATGTCCCACTGAGTTGCATACCCGGCTAGCGAGTAGTTTATGAACTGCAGTTTCGGGTCATTCTGCACGGCGTTGATCGCCTCGCCAAAGAAGTTCGCCTGCCCTTCAACCAACCAAGGAACCGTATAAATGGCAATGCTGGGGTTCTGGGCATACTGAAACCAGTGTGTGTACTCGTGAGCGCCGACGGAGTCATCTTGGAGTGAACGATCCGCGCCATCGTGCAGACATTCGATGAAGACTTGCTTGGAGTCAGCCAGGAAAGCAAGCGCGAATCCACAGTTGGCCTTGTTGATCCAAGACGTGATCCCACCCGGGATGGCCCCGCCCCAGCTCGGGTGCTGAGCCACGAGGTTTTCGGCCCAAGTGGCATCCGTTTTGGTTATGTAAACAACAGTTACTCCATTGGGCGTGTAATCGTTTGACCAATAATCGGCGGCGCGCTGCAGGAGCGCCTTCTCGCGTTCAAGCATCGAGTTGGTCACAGTGGGCGAGACCACATAGCTGATGTCGAATACATTGTTAGTCGCTGGAACGGCTCGATTGATCTTGAGGTAGGAATCCAGGGCGTTCAAGGGCTTCACGCCGAACCCAGCAACCGGATCGCTGAGTGCTGTGATTTTGGTGAAGCCCACCTTGTCAGCGCTGACTAGCACCTGCACGGCTTTGCCCAAATCCTCGTTGCGAACTTTAAAAGTCTTGTTGGTCTCACCGATTACAGGCAGGTAGTCGCTAAACCACTGGTAGCTGATAGTGGTGCCGGCGTCGAGCGAGCTCACTCGAGCCGTGAGCGTCGAATCTAAGGACAGTTCGCCGCTGATTGTTGGCGTTCCCAGTTTGCTGACATAGGGAATCGGGGCGGCCAACTTCTTTGCTTCTGTGAAAACAAAGCCGTTTTCGTACGTGGTCTGAAAGAAGCCCCAAAGCTCCTTGCCCGAATCGATTGGCTTGAGTTCGTATTCCTGCCCCGATGCCCCGGCAATCAGCGAACCGTTTCGATACCAAGCGAATTTGCGTTCTGGAGGAAATCCATAATCCGTGTTCCAAGGGTTGCAACTAAACCAAATGTTCCAGCCCAGGGTAGGGGTTTCAACTTCGGATGGCCTCGGCGCGAAGCATCCCGGCATGTTTATTGATTCCCCCATGTATCCCATAGACCCGCTAGAAACCGGCAGCCCGTTGTGCACGATAGCGCCTTGCGCATGCACCACCAAGTTTGCAAAGTCACGTTTGCGCAATGTGATTTTGGCCGAGATAACCTTGCCAACAAGCGCTTCGGTCAGCGAAAGCCGCGACGAGATTTGTTGTGGCAACTTTTGTTGGTCTGCGAACCATTCAAAACTCGTTCGAATGGTCGCATCAGCGCTCGGGTAGATGGCCCGAATTTCGCCCCCGACACCATACGATCCCACGATCAAAACCGGAGTTGTTGGGTTGATCTGAGTTGGCTCATCGGTTTGCCAAGCGGCTTGAGCGCTGGCTCCTAGTGACTGCAACGCAATCACAATTGCGAGCACGAGAGAAACAAATCGAGTGGTTCTCATAACCAAAGGTTAGCCCAAACTCTTCTGCTCGGGCCCGCTCACGGTTAGCTAGTTGGCGCGCGAACGCGAGCGGTTTGGCACACTGCGCGCTGCTGCAACGGCATCGAGCCAGCCTTCATAAATGCTTTCGCGCTCGTCGGCGGTCATCCTAGGTTCGAAGGTTCGGTCGAGAATCCAGCGCTGCGAAATGCTCTCGACGCTCCACATGCCAACGCCGACACCGGCGAGGTGCGCGATGCCGAGCACCGTGCGCTCGAGGTTTAGTGGGCGAACTACCGGAATGCCCAGAATGTCGGCCTGAAACTGGCAAAGCAGGGTTACGACGCAGCTAATGCCAACTACGGCATGTTGCCCAAAGACATGGAGCAGGCGCTGGCTGGGGCGTGCGCCATCTTAGGAAATTACGGCGGCAAAGACTCGCAGCTCAAGGGCGCTAAAACCAAGCTCGATTCAACGCTCACCAAGCTCGGCGTAATTCACGATATAAAGGAGTATCAAAACTCTGGCCACGGGTTCATGAACCCCACGCAGGGTGGCGGCCCGATCTTTGGCCCGCTCTTGCGAATCACGGGTGCCAAGCCAAACCCAGAAGACGCCAAAGATGCCTGGCGACGAATCGAAGGGTTCTTCGCCGAGCACCTCGGCTAACGACTAGCGCTTTGGTTTGCCTACTCGGGCAGGCCCGGTTGACTCGCGAACCACGAGATCTCCAACAAACAGCTTTTGCGGTTCGTTGTCATCCTGGCCTTCGAGCGCTCGGATAAGTTCGCGGGCTGCCGCTGCGCCGATCTCGCTGGCAGGGGGAGTCACGGTCGTTAGCGGCGGGTCAAACGCGAGAGCTCCAGCATTGGTAGTCGAGATGCAAATTATTGACACGTCGGTTGCAATGTTCCAGCCGTCACGCTGCAGGCCTCTACCGAAGCCGATCAGTCCTTCGGCATTCAGGCTAACCACGCCAGTGCACTTGGAGTGCTTCTTCAAAAACTCCTTGGCAGCTTCG
>Ga0114960_10001458_pt1 | contig 18998 bp, 16 predicted proteins | sample C_130625_MF_Meta_FD_92637 | JGI IMG/M metagenome (GOLD analysis project Ga0114960, IMG submission 92637) | Freshwater microbial communities from Lake Croche, Canada to study carbon cycling - C_130625_MF_MetaG | ecosystem: Environmental > Aquatic > Freshwater > Lake | place: Lake Croche, Canada... | reverse complement strand
GTTTTATTTTGATTGTTGATGGTTTTATACTACAGGTTTTTAGTATCTTCTCCGCTTATAAATTTATTTCTGACCAAATTCAGTAGATATTCACATTGGATATAAATATCCAATATTGAAAACGTAGTTTCAATGTGATATTGCATTCTTATGTTTAATAATCTAGATTTTTTTATATAAATTATTATTTCTTCTGGTATATGATCCAGCAGCCTGAGTCTGTAACTCTCCTTCTGCTATTTGTGCAATCTCACCAGCATTCGTTAGTACATCTGCACCAGATGCACTTTCTTCTATATTCCTTTCCTTATTTGCCACCGCTGCCCCAATCCTTTGTAAAACTTCCAATTCCGCAGAATTTCCCCCAGTTTGTGGAACAACTATATTTACTCCTCCATTTTGTACTTCTTCCCATTTACCATGCTTATGTATAGTATATTCAGCAACAATTATAACAAATGCAGATGTTGAACGAGATAAACGTTCAAGTATAATATTCATAAATGAACCTGGATTTACCACCGTAGAAAAATACCGATTAAATGATGATATCCCCGTTTTATTCGTAATGCCTAATGCAGATAATTGTTCTGGTGTCATCATTGACATAATAAATGCATTCAATTCATATAACATTGCATTATATACATCAAATGAAATATGTTTATTATTCTCAGTATCTTTAGATATAATATCTATTACATGCTTCATACGTTTTGATTCTTTATGTACTAGAATCATTGTTACACGTAAATTATCACGCACCGATAATCTTTCTGCTAAAAATCCAGATACAAATACTAATGCTCCTATAACTGGCACAATTGTTCCAGCAGTTACACCAATTGTAGCAGAACCAATCGCAACCGTAATTGCTGCAAACGCAGCCTGTGTTATAAATCCTGTTGCAGTAAGAACACCTGCCGTAGCAGTAACTTTTGATAAATTTGCACTCGCTTCTACTAAATCTTTATTTGTTTTTGAATTTTTTGCTAGTAAACCTACTCTTTTAAGCGCTCCTGTAACCGATAATTTTGGTAACCATCTTTTTCTAGTATCACTCATCTAATATATATATATATTTCTGATCAAATTATTAAATTCTTATTTTATATGTGATTTAATAATCCATCTTATTTTGGCTTTTAATATTTATTCTTTAAATAACCTGGATGCCCTTTATAATTTAAATTCATAATGTTATCAATTTCTTCCTTAGTTCTTCTATTATCTATATATAATTTTATAGTATAATATCCTAATAACTTAATAAATATTCCTACATTAGAATCATAGTACGACCATCCAATTTTTGCTTTTGATGTTATGGCACATGCGCATAAAAAATTATCAGTATTTTTCTTCCTTTCATCAGGTGTAGCATCTAGTAATTTATGATTATTAGACCCCCGCTCGTCTTTCTCTGTAAGCGTGAAAATCTTGCATGATGGAAACTTTTTTTCCATTTCTTCTATAATGGTATAATCATCTGTCTGTACAAATATTGGAGTTCCATCATCCATAATTGTTGTTTGTTTTAATATTTCATCAATACTTGGAAGGGGTCCATCCACAATTTTATCTCCTCTGCGAATATAAATCGACATATAATCTCTTCCTATATTTTTAATAAAATTATTAATAAAATCCTGTAAATTATCATTTAAAATAAATATTTCTTTTATTGCATTTATATATTCTTTTATTGTATATAATGGCACTTTACTACCATTATATTCTGCTTCATTTTCATATCGTTCTATATTTGTATATTTGCTATTATTATCATATACATTCAATGTTTTAAAGTAATCATGCCATCCATTTTTATATGTATATTGCCAATTATTGTGTTCTATAAAAAATGGAACATGTTTCTCTTTAGCAAATAAATACACTCTTAACATATATCCAAATACTGAAAAAAATCCCTGTTTTGACCATAATACATAAATAATTGCACTATTTGTATTTAAAGGATTACCACCTTTTATTTTTCTATTTCTACTTTTAAAGATTTTATTTAACTTATTTCTATTTTTTTTAGATTTATTCTTCATATCTATTAATAATATATATTATATCTTTTTAATCTTTTGAATTATATTTGTAGTAGAATTACCTTCTATATAATTAAAAATCTTAACATCAGTACAGAATTCTCTTCCAATTAAGCTATCTGCCTGATAGTCACCGCCTTTAACAAGTATTGCTGGCTTAATTGCTTTATATAACTCATAAGGCGTATCTTCATTAAACACGATAATCATATCGATTGACTCTATTTCATTTAGTAATGCAATTCTAGCCTGTAAATTATTTATTGGACGGTCAGCACCCTTAAGACGTTTAATTGAATCATCCCCATTTAATGCAACAACAACAATTCCACTTACTGGAATAATTGATTTGCAAAATTTAAATAATGCTAAATGTCCTTCATGTACTATATCAAAGCATCCATTTGTAATAACAATCGGAGAATCTATTTTGGACAATTCTATAGCAGAAACAAGTTTACTATTACGTATAGATTTATATGCATTAATAATATCACAGCTTTTTACTATATACGTTCCTGAGAATTTAACAGAGTGTGTGCCTACCCATGTTGATAATTTAATTAATGTATGCGTATCCATATTTTTATAGTAGTAAGCAAATACAGAAAGCACTACATCTCCAGCTCCAGTAACATCACATGCTTCAGTTGGTAAAGTTTTTTCTTCATATAAGATTCCATCATCTGATAGTAGAGATATCCCTTTTTCTGAAAGTGTTATAAGTGTATTTTTACATTGAACTCTATTTTGGATTGTTTCATGTATTTCTATTAGATTATCATAAGAATAATCTATATTAAAAATATCTTTCATTTCTTTTATATTAGGCTTGAATACAGTACAGCCTATATATTTTTTATAGTCAACTTTTGGATCTACAAATGTAGGAATTCCATATTTATTTGCAGAGGTAATAATATGAGTAGTGAGATCTTTTACTAAGAACCCCTTATTATAGTCAGATAGTATAATTGCATCAATATAATTAGTTTTAAGTATTAAATCAATATAATTTTTACTATCTTCTATATGTACTTCTAAAGGGGCTATTTGCTTTTCAATATCATATCTAAACACAAGCTTTTTATTTGAAACACCCCTTGTTTTTACAGTAGTAACATATGAATTATCATTATACATTTTAGAAATTATTTCTGGCTTCTTTGAAATTATTTCCTGGATATATTTGCCGTAAATATCATCACCTATCATTGATACTATAAATAGTTTATTACAGCCAAGTTGGGCTAAATTCATAAGAACATTTCCACAGCCTCCTAATGTTTTTCTTTCCATGCTCTGATGCAATACAGGAATTGGAGCTTCATTTGCAATTTTATTAATTAAACCATCTATAAGAATATCGAGCATAATATCTCCAATAACAATAATATTTTGTAGTGGTGTATTTAAACAATTACTCATACCTACTAATAAACTATTAATATTTTTTAAATATACTATGTTATAAATATGTATTTAAACAACTATTTACACATATTAGTAGATTATGAAATATTATATTGATATTGATGGAACAATTTGCAACGTAGACACTACTTGTAAAAATACCTTGGAAAAATATAATAATGCCATACCACTCTATGAACGTATAGACCATGTAAATAAATTATATGATGATGGTCATATAATTACATATTGGACTGCAAGAGGTGGAGAGTCTGGTATTGATTTAGAGGAGCTTACATCTAACCAGCTTACCTCATGGGGGTGTAAATATCATACATTGCTACTTGGTAAACCACCGTATGATATTTATATTGATGATAAATCTCATAATGTAGATTCATTTTGGCCTTTAATGTCTAGTGGTAGTCTGGTTAAAAAAGCTACAACATTACGTGTTGAAAAGGGGTGGGGGCATGAAATAATCATTGTTAATAATGATTTATATTGTGGTAAAATTTTACACTTTAATACTGGTTCTAAATTTAGTATGCATTTTCATATGAAAAAACAAGAAACATGGTATGTATCATCTGGTGAATTCCTTTTTCGTTGGATTAATACAAAAAATGCAGATGTAATTGAAGAAACACTTCATGTTGGAGATACAATTACAAATTTTATAGGGGATCCACATCAAATTATTTGTCTTAAGGAAGGTGATATATTTGAAGTGTCTACTACTCATTTTGATAGTGATAGTTATAGAGTAGGAAAGGGTGATTCACAGTGCGTATAATATTTAAAGCATAGCTTATTTTCATTATTATGAACAACTATGAAGTTCTACCAAACGGCGTAATTAAACAGCGTATAGTAAATAAAATCACATATGATTATAATTATTCTAATAAATATAATCAGTATGGTGAGAAGGGGAATTATTTGAGTTATACACGTTATGGTGTACTTGTAGGTGTATTGGGACGAGTTCCAGAAAGTATTGTAGATGTAGGATATGGCAACGGAAGTTTCTTAAATGTATGTAAAGAAACTGTTGCAAATGTATATGGGTGTGATGTATCAGATTATCCAGTGCCCGAAGGATGCAAAAAAATTTCGTTAAATGATATATCTAATATAGATGTTACATGTTTTTTTGATAGCCTTGAACACTTTGAAGATATAACTATAATTAAAGATCTAGACACAAAATATATATTTATCTCTGTACCATGGTGTCATAATTTATCAGACGAATGGTTTATGAACTGGTATCATCGCCGTGAAAATGAACATCTTTATCATTTTAATGATAAGTCGCTTGTTAAATTTTTTAATGAAAATGGCTATGAATGTCTTTATATTGGGTGCTTTGAAGATATAATTCGTAAAAATTCAAGTCTTGGAGGATTACCAAATATTCTTTCTGCAGTATTTCGTAAAGGATGAATACTACTTAAGATATTCTTCAATATTATCTAGTTCATCTATTGATTTTATAAGCATATAATTAATATTATTATATTTATAATTATTCTTATCTAATATAATCCATTTTTTAACACTTTGTTTAGTTGCTTCTGTAAAGCATGCACAAATAGGACCACTATTTACTGCTATAATATATTTTACATGGGTGGATATTGCTCCAATATCTTGGATTTTTAAACCATCTGAGAATGTACATTTAATAGAACTATTTACAGGACTTGTTGTTGCTATATTGTATTTATCAGCAAGTTTTATGCATACTGCATTCATTTTTAAATTATCATAATTAAATTGGCCAGATTTTGGTTCTGCGTTTATAAATAAAATATCGAGATTGTGAAATTTTTTATTAATATTATTATAAATATCCTGTAAATAATCTTCTTTTTGATATAATGAAGTATTAATATTCAAATTATTAAGTCCTAATATGTTTAAAATATTTTTATAAAACAAATCATAGTATATATTAAAGTCATTCATATATGATGTGTTATTAATAGGATTGTTCATCCATAATTCTATAGCATCATTTGGTTTATTACTTAATATATCCAGTGTTAGTACATCATTATCTACATATCTTTGTAATTCATCTATATTTTTAATGTATAGAGGTTCATAATAGTAATTTATTTTTATATTATCATTCTTAAGTTCTTTTGATATATTATATAGAAATTTTAAGTTTAATATATTATCACCATAATGAAATCTATTATAAAAACTGTATGTTTTATTTTTAGCTCCTCCACTAATATAAATATTTGTATAAGGAATATGTCGGATGCGTTTTAATGTTCGCCTTCTTCTATATTTTTTATTTTTTTTACTATGTTTCATTTCCTATATATAGTAAATAAAATATCCTATATTTATAGATGCATATTACTCGTAAAAATAAACAACATAAATACCCTCCTCCAACAATTAATAACTATATATCTCATATTATATATATAAATATCGATGCTAGAAAGGATAGAAGAGAGCGTATATTAAAAGAACTATCAATATTTGATCCTAAAAAAATTACTCGTCTATCTGCTGTAAAGAATATAGATAATCCTATAATAGGTTGCACACAGAGTCATATAAAAGCATTAAAATATGCTAAGAAAATGCAATATCCTAATGTATTAATTTTAGAAGATGATGCAGTATGGGCAAATGTAACAAGGGGTTATTCTATTTTTGAAAAGCTTGTTAAAAATCCATATGATGTAATTATGCTTGGTGGAACAAATCCGAATTTTAATAGAGATACATTTGCTGTAACATTTTCATATGGGGCACATGCATATTTAGTAAATAGTTCATATTATGATACTATAATTAGTGAAGCAGAAAATGCAATTAAATTATACAATCCTTCTCGACCCGGCGGCAGAAAAGAGAATGTAGCAATAAATGTTAAATATTCAACACTTCAGCCAAAGCATAAATGGTTTATTGTATCCCCATCACTTATGTTTCAGGGAAAAAGTTATAGTAATATTGAAAAAACATATGTTAATCATTCAGTTCATCAGAAATAATTTGAATGTTTTACAGTGTGTATATATTAATATATATATTGTTTAAATAGTTAATAGTGTTATGCTTCGTCAATCATGTGTTATATGTAACTCTAATATATTAAATGATATTTATACATTAGAAAATTATCCAATAACACCATCATCAAATAATTTAGATTATTCTACGGATGAATTTCAAGACTGTACTTTTTTAAGTTGCAATATGTGTGGATGTGTTCAACTTAAAATGCTTATTAATCCTATAAAACTATATTTAAATTCGCACAATTCAACTAATATTAGTGAATTATGGAGAGAGCATCATACACTATTTGCTAACTTTATTATTAAACATAATAAATTACCTGAACTAATTGAAGTTGGTGGAAATTCTGGAATACTATATAATTTACTAAGATCATCTATTAATAGTTATACTATTTTAGATATAAGCAATACAGAAAATCGCCCATCAGAAGTACAGTTTATTCAAGGAAATTGTGAAAATTTTAATTTTACTGGGTATAATTCAGTTGTATTATCACACACATTTGAACACCTTTATGAACCAAGACTATTTATACAAAATTTACATTCTGCAAAAGTAGACTCTATATTTATTTCTATACCTAATATGGAAGAAATGTGTCTTTCTAAGAATATCAGTATATTACATAATGAACATACATATTATGTAGGTGATTATGAAATTAAATATTTGTTCTCACAATTCAATTATTATTGTAATTCATCATATGAATATAAAACGCATTCAAGATTTTATCATTTTATATATGTTTCAGATATAGTTCCTTTCACTTTAACTCCATCATTTTTATATAGAGATAAAATTATAGATATATTTTCTAAGTATCCTCTATTAATTAAAAATATAAATATCAATACTCCGTGTTATATATGTCCTGCAGGGCATTATGGACAGAAAATATATTATTATCTACAAAAATATAATAAACATATAAAGGGGTTTCTTGATAATGATCCTTTAAAACAGAATAAACGTGTATATGGTACACCATTTTATATTTATCCACCAAAGATATTGGAAACATATTCTGGAATTAAAGTGTATATTATATTATATGCAGGGCCATATATTAATGAGATTAAAAAACAAATTAATCTAATTCATTCAAACATTGAATATATTAGTTTATAAATTATTTATTTGTTCCATGTGAAGAATTTGTTATTTATTCCACGTGAAGAATTTTTTATATATCTATTATATATATCATCATAAGTTAATTTTATATTTTGATCTATGTCTTGAGTATTTCCAATAAATTTACTATCTGATGTTATATGTATATATTTATATTCTGAAATCACAAAGAAATCTCGTGTTGATTTTATCGGGTTACTAGAGCAAATGCTATATGTTTTTTGATTTGATTTAATATATGACTCTGTATTTGAACTTTCGATTGTTTTATATGTTTTATCTGGTATTGAGCTAAACAGCTTAATTGCACTATCTCTTTTCCATATACGTGGCTGAACATTAAATACATAATTAGGATCTGGATTAGAAAGTGATAATGTATTATTTACTTTTATATGATTTGTACAATTTGGATAGTGTCTTAATACAATAGAATCAATGGCATTTTTTTCCATTGAGGTTTTTAATTCTAATATGGTATTAATATCATATGATATTATAATATCACTTTCATGAGTTAAAATAAAATATGGTTCATTTATTTTTGATATACAGTTTAAAAGTTTTTTATTGTATGGTATATTATCTTCATATATTATTGTTTCGTATTCTAAATTTATTTTTTTACTATATGGTTTATCAATAAATAAATATATTTTTTCATTAAAAATATTTGGTATTTTACTTATATAGTCAAACTGTATTTCTAGAACATCTTCAACACTTGAATGTGAATAAATGCATATTGGTATGCCATGTTGATTTTGCTTTCCTCCGTGTAGTTTTTTTATCTTATTTTTTCTTGTATTTTTTCTTTTTTTATTTCGTAATGACATTATACTAATATATTGTATATTAAATTATTATTTTGATTGAACTAGTTTTATAATATATGCAGTCGGAGCAATAATTTTGGTATTAATAAACTCATATTCACCTTCAATTTCTTTTAAAAACATATCAACGCCATTACTTTCATCCCAAGCATTATATCCATACTCATCAAAAACAACAATACCACCTTTTACCACCTTTTTCCAAATTTGTTGCAATATTTTATATGTAGGTTCACCTACATCAAGATCCATATAAATTAGTTTTATTCTTTGACCTGGGGTTTCAATATCAAATTTTTTACACTCTGCTACAGCATCACCTTTTATTAATAAATAACGTTTATTATTAATTAATGAAATTCTACTATTAACACTTTCAAGTGATAGTTCGTTAATATCTACACGATCTAATATTATTGTCATTGTTGATTTATTTATTCCATCAAGTTCATCAAGTGTAGATTCTTTATTAAAATAATCAAATCCAATAACATTTGTTAAACTATTTGCTTCATACATGTCTGTTAGTTTTAGAAATAACCCCATACCACTCCCTTTAAATACACCAAATTCTAATATATCTCCAAATAAATCTTTTACTTGAAGATACATCTCGATCTTTTTTGTCATTTTATGAAATACTCTTTTATCTGATGCAAAAATTAAATTATTATAACTATCATATATAGCTTGTGAAGTTATAATATTTTCATTATATGTATTATATATATTATCAGCCATATTTAGTGCTGATAAAATATTTATTTTTTTTAAACACCATTATATTATTTATAATTAGAAAATCAAAGAGTATTCTGTAGAAGATTCAATTGAATTTTTGAGGACTTTTGCAGGATACAAGTCATTTATTAATAGAGCATTGGGTTTACATATAATATATAGGCTATTCCCAATTAATTTTCACCATTTATCCTGATATATTTCATATAGACCACCACCGGGACCTAATTCCTTATATTCACAAATTAATTTATCATTATTGATTGAATGGTCAAATAATTTTTCCAAGAACTGGTGTCTTTTTAATATAACTACCAGATTAACTGGAACTATTTGGTGTATTTTCTGGATTAGATTTACTATTATAAAATAAATTTTTATAATTTACTCGTGCCTTTTGTATATTACTTATACTTGGAGCCTGTATCATAAGAGCGGGTACAACTATTAACCATTTATCTTGTTTCTGCATATCTGTATACATAACATCTACATTTTTATCAGTATTTGGATCATTAAGAGCATTTTCTATTCCAGTAATAATTTTATCATAATATGAACTGTTAATAAGATATGATGCAGCAGATTGCGCAGAATTTATTTTAAATGTTTTAATATTATATGATTTATATGTTCCTCCTAACATAATAACATCATATGGTTGTCCTATAAGTTTTTTAAAACTAGCATATCCTTTTTTTACATTTTCCCATATTGCGTCATCTTCTAAAATTAATACATTTGGAAATTTTTTCTCTCTTGCCATTTTTATGGCATTTAAATGGCTTGTTGCACATGCTACAATAGGATTTTCTCGATTATTAATAGCACTTATACGATTTATTTTATTTTTATCAAATACTTCTAGTTGTTTTAACATTAATTCATTGCGATCAGTTCTGTTATCTAAATTTATATATATTATATTTGTAATATAGTTATTAATTTCTTTTGGAGGATATTTTTGTAAGTTGCCTTGATTATTACCGCCAATATGTCTGGTCTTTTTAGATTTATATTTTTTTCTATATTTACGTGTTTTTTTAAAAAATACCATACTACATTATATAGTTATTTTATTCCAATCCAGTTTGATGGAAAATTAAAAGGGTTCTCTATATTTGGATATTCGGGTGGATTTTTTTTATGTACAATAGTAGATTTGGGATTCATATCTGCTCCTAACATTGCTCCCCACGAACTATATGTTGAATTACCTTCTACCGCACCCGCTTCACATAGAATCATCATATATAAAACAATCAGTTCATCATCATTATTATAATATATTATAGGTTTTTGTGTGGCTTTTTTCCATAATTCATCATTTAATTTTGCCCACTCTATATCATTTGAAAATATATAAATAGTTGAAATATTAGGATTCTTATCTAATTCAGTTATACCTTTTGAATAATAATCTTCTCCTACTGCCCAACCCCTAGCTATTTTATCACCACGTCTTATATGAACAAATGCAGTTGATTTTGGATTTGTTATTTTATCTTTATATTCTTTATATAAATCTTTATTAAATTCTTTTGTAAATAAACTGTTCTTTACATCTGGTATTACAGATGCAATAGATTCATAATTTTGATATAACTTAAATGGTAATTTAATATCTCCATCTGAATCTAATATGTCATTTATTCCCCATTTATCAGTATCTCCCTTTAATAATAGACATTCTTTTGCATCATTAATTCGTTTAGAATAATTATTATCATTTAAATTAATCAAATTAACATTAAACATGGTTCTATAGTCACGTTTAGAATGTATATTTTCTTCAGTTGGTAGCATACAAATAGGAATATTATTTTTTTTTTGAACTAATAAAGCGGCGGCATATATATATAATTGATTGCCGAGTCCTTCACCTTTTATTAATTTAACAAATATACATTTACTACCCCCAACATGTCGGACACGCTTTAATGTACGTCTCTTTCTATGTTTTTTAATTCTTTTACTACTTACCATATCTAATTAGATTTATTATTTTTCCAGCGGTTTAATGTTGTTGATTTATTACCTGCCTTTAAATAATAATCCATTTCTTCCTGTGGAACTTCAGTCCTATTTGCCAGTGTCCATGGTCTATGCACTGCAGTAAAATCGCCTGCTATACGAATTGAATTATGCATATTTCCTAGTATACGATACTTCTTATTAATAAGTGCAAAAGTTGTATCAATAGGTGCACTGTATAGTTCATATTTTGGATTATCTACACGATCTTTCCAGTATTGTGCTTCATTCTTTGCAAAGGTTTCTCCAGGCTTACCATCAAGATTTTTTGTTAAATCTAAATCATTAGTTATATCTAGGGCAAGACCAATCTTGTTTGTCTTGTATTGCTCACTGAGGCGTGACATAATTTCTAAGAAATTTGCAGGCATCTTTGGGTTCAATTTAAGATCGGGGTCTGTGACAATATACATCTCTCCCCCAAGTTCGTAAATTTCAGGGCGTTCATACACTCTATGACCATAATTTTCGGGCTGATATAGTACTTTAATATTGTTTTGCCCGTCTATTTGTTTTAAATATGTTACAAGAGGTGTATACGTACTTTTATTATCAATTATGTATATTTTCATATTTGGATATTGTACTAGCTGTTCAATCATTGACTTTACGTATGTATATTGATTCCAGCATATTATAAAAATAGGTATTTGTGGGTGTTGTCCACCCTTTTGCACTTGTCTCTTTTTCTTTGAATATAATTTTCTTTTACGCATATTATGTTTTTTAGTATATTTCATTCTTAATATATATAAAGATTATAATTATATTGAATGCCGTATATACGTATATAATAATATTTATTATATAATAATATTTATTATTTAAAATAAGTAATAAATATTATTATTCTGTACATTATTTATTATTAGATTTGTCTTTATCAGAAATATTCTCTTCAGAATTATTCTCATTAGAATTATCTTCATTAGAATTATTCTCTTCAGAATTATCCTGCTGATTAGCTTGATCTGAACCATCACCAACATTTATTTGCCCTCTTTCTTCAGGATTTATAGCAACCCATGCAGCATATTGATCTTGTGCTTCTTTTAATCCATCTTCAGCCCCTTTTTTTGCACCTGCTTTTGTACCATCATTGCATCCATCTGCTTTCCCCTTTAAATAATCTGATTGATTTGTTGTAGTAGGAGTCTGAGTTGGTTGTGCAGGAGTATTAGGACCTCCAAGAGCAGGTGCAAATACTCCTGCTCCTAGTGCTCCTGCTCCTATTGCTAATATTGAAGCTATTGCAGCTGGAATTAAGCTTACTCCTGTAAACACTATTCCTTTAAGAATCTTTTTTAGTCTCTCAAGCCAACTTATTTCACGCCGAAGTCTATCTATTCTATCATTAAAATCACGAATCATCTCATTTATTTTCTTTAATCTCCTTTCTAATTCATCTCTTAATTTCTTTTGTTCTTTGAGTAGTTTATTAAATTCTTCTCTAATAGTTGGATCTAAATTAGGATCTCTCAGTTTTTCTTCAATATCACGAATATCATCTTTTAATGTTTTGATAGCATCATGTAATTTCATTTGTTCTCGTCTTAATTTATCTAAAAGTTTTCTATATGCATCTAACTTACCTCCCTTATCAAAAATAAAAAACATCTTTTTAATTCTAAATTCATTTATTTCTCTTAATGTTTGATCTACTTCCTCCTTTAATTTTCTTATCTTCTCTAGATTCTCTCTATATTTATTAATATCAGGTGTATTTTCCTTTAATTTTGCAGCTTCTATTTTAGCAGCAATCTTAGCTGAAGTCGCAGCCTCTCTTTGAGATGGATCTATTGTCTCTTTAACACGTTTTACATATCCACTAGTTAAATCAGCAATTTCTTTCCATCTTTCAACTATCTTTTGTGCTAAATCTCCTCTTGCAGAATCTCTTTTAATTTCCGCCAATTTATCTTTTAATTTATCTAAAAGAGCTTTTGTCGCATTTAATTCAGCATCATCTGGTTTATTTGTAGGTTTCTCTTCTGGTCTAAAAGTCGCTGGAGTCGTATCACGAGGTTCTCCCTTTAATTGTTCTGCTCTAGTAACACCCTCTTGTTTTGCAGCAGTTGCTGACGCCTTTAAAGTCTTAAATGTTTCTTTAGCTGTATAAAATGCCTGTAATGCCCGTGTATCTACTTTAGCAATACCACCTATTTCACCAATAACTTTTAATATAAATTTCTCTAATTTATGTGCATCATTTAAGTCTTTTACAGAAGCTAATGTTGTTAATAAAATATCTAATTCAGCAATCTTATCTGATAATTTATCAAAGGCATCTTGTCTTGCAGCATCTTCTCTATCTGTATTAATAGGAGGTCTTACTGGTTCTGGTGTTGGTAATTTACCAATAGCAGTATCTACTATTTCTTTTAATGCTTGTATATCTTTTAGTTTTAATAAAAGTGGTAGTTTTATAACGTCATTCCCTACTTCTAATAAAATTTCTGCTTCTCTTAATGATTTATTTATCGCTGGAAGTTTTTCTTTAAGAGAACCAATATCTCTAAAATTAGATAGAAAGGTTCGTATTTTTTGATAAAATGAGGTACCAGGTCCAAGATTTTCTTTTGTTGTGTCAGCGAGTTTACTTGCTTCAGATTTAAAATATCCTTTATCTGTATTACTTGATACCTTTGAAGTATTATTATATCTAACTAATCCTATAAAAGTATCAGTAGTTTTATTATATGTTAAATCTATCTCAAATCTATCATTATTTTTAGTTAGAACAATAAATATTTCATCCTTTAGCTTAGTTAGAAATTTTAAGGTTACACCTAAATTAAGATTACTTATAACTAATCTTGAACTAATAGATCGTGCACTAGTTAGGCTGGCTTCCCCAGCTTGTCTAGTAGTTTCATCTGGTCTTGCTGGATTAAGTGTAGATACTTCACGACTAAATCCAGTTTTTAAAGATTGTGCCCTGTCTTTTGCAGATTTTCCACCACTTGAGTTAGTCTTTTGCCATTTAAAATAACTGCTTATAGAACCAAAAAAATTGGCTAAATCACTAGTCGCAGTTTTCTTTACACCATCTATATTACTTAAATATTTATCTAAAATACTTTTATAAGTATTTTCTATATTATCAATAGGTAAATGTGATGGAGCGGGTACAAGTGTTATTCCACTATAAGTAGTATAAGTAATCATATACTGGCTATATGCTGTATTTCTACTAGTTATGGCGGTTCCTACATTTCCTTCTACATTATTTACATCATTTCGAGCAGAAATTAACATTCCAAATAGAGCCTTAAGCTGTATAATAATTTTTATTGGAACTGAATCATATAATCTCTTTAAAGCAATAACTCTAGCATTTAAACTATCAACACTTTCTAAAGCTGGTCTTGTTGGAAATGTAACATCATTTTGATTTACCCGTGATTCTGTTCCTAGACTATTTGTAAGAGTAGGTAATGTACCTACATCTATATCATGGCTACTTACGATAGTCACTAGTCCATTCTTAGTAGAAGGATCTAATGTAGTTACGCCATTAACACTTTCTCTGTAACTTTGTAGTAATTTAGCTTTATCACCAGAACTAGTTGCAACTGTTCTTTGTGCTCTACTAATTATACCTGAATATGCTGTAATTTTAGATAATGAACCATCTGGACCAAATATTAGAGTATGTATACTTGTAAGTATACTATTAATTGTTCCTAATATACTATCTTTTGTACTACGTACAGGTGGTGAACCGGCAGTTTCAGTAAAATGGCCTAGGGCAAATTCAATAGATGTTACTCCAGTAGGATTTAAAGTTTGATCTTGAGGCAATGATGACCGCGTGGCAATTAAATCAGATATTTTATTTTTTAATAATTCTGTAGCTCTACTAATGACATTTATTTGTTGAAGAATTGGGGTTGTTCTACTAACTAAATCATCTACTGATAAATATGATTCTAAAATAGCTTCATTTAATTGTTTTGTCTTATTATTAATATTAATAATTATTGGATCTAATGTAGATTTTAATGCAACAACTAGAGATTCTATATCTCTAGTTATTGCTAACCCATCATGTATATTAGAAATTGTCATCTTTATTATATCTTGGCAGGCTCTTTGAATTGATTGTAGGGCAACTCCAGCTTCTGCTTTTTCTCTATTAAATACTGCAACAGCAGAAATACTTGCAGCAGATCCTAAAGCAGTTTGTTCATCTCTTACTCCTTGATCACGAAGTGCTTCAGCTTGAGTTTTTGCTACTAAAATAGCAGCTTTTTCTGAAAGTTCAGTTAAAGCTTGTCTAGCTTCTGCCAGCTTTACAACTGAATCAGTAACTCTAGTAAGATCAGTAAATTTCTGAGTAATACTATCTCTAGTTGATACTTCAACTGTAGTACGAACGCCACGATCTGATAATTTTTCTTGAAGTCTATCTAACGTAGATTTAACCGCATCAGCGGTTTCTACTAGATTTACTCTAGAAAGTGATAATGAATCTTCTGTAAGATTATTACGATCTACTGCTTTCTTCTTACCGACAAATGCTTCTTTTATACGTACTGCACGATCTAAAACATATCTTTTAATAGTTCTAGCAATACGTCTTGCACGTACTGTAAAATCACGCAATCTTAAAACACCACCTGATTGTATTTTAAATGTTTTATTTTTTAACTCTATGCTAGGAGTTAATGCCAATGGCTTTAACTTTTTATATCTTACCTTTTGTTTAAACGTATGTTCTTTATGAATTACTGTCATCGGGTATATAACCCCCTATATTTTGTCAATAAAAATCATATATATATTTACCGCTTATAAAATCTTATGACCGTGAACGCCACTGCTCACCACATACATTGCAAATATAGAGGAATTTCAGATTAGATGGATCATATTTGATATAAATAACATCCTTATCTGCACCTCCCACATTTGACTTACAATCTGAACGTGGACACTTCATTGTCTTTAAATGTGGCAGGGTCGGGTCTTGCCGGGTAAATTCATTTACTAGCTTGTATGCCTCACTTGTCCGCTCTTTTACAATCGTTTCAGATACAAGAACACCTGCTGTCTCTTCCTCCGTATTTCCACAATTTCTGCAAATCCGAATACAAGCATTGTCCTTTACATCAAGGTAGAAGTAGAATCCGCAACTGCAGAACTTCATTGTATACTTTCCTATTAAAGTACTTTAGGTTTTGATGCCTACAATTTTACTGGGCTGGGTTAAACAGGCTCTAATAAAATATATTAATGGATGCAACTCGGATCCCTATTGGTAATGATGGGTTTGTAGAGATTCTTGAGACCTTTGGTTCAGACCTTACTGTTGTAAATGCCGCCCGTGTATCCTTTGAGAAAGAATCAAATGAACTTGTAAAGCAGGATATTGGTCTTATTAATTATCTAGCGAAACACGACCATATTAGCCCCTTTTTTCACCCTCAGATTCGTCTTCGTCTAAAAATGCCGATCTTTATTGCAAGAGAGTGGTTTCGCCATACAATTGGCTTTGCTCGTAATGAAATTAGCCGGCGCTATGTTGATTCGCCTCCATCCATTTGGACACCTGATTGCTTTCGTGAGCGTGATGTTAATTTGAAGCAGGGCTCCAAGCCAACAGAAATTCAGGATTCTAGTGTAGCAGTTAATGCATATAATGAAACAGTTGAAGCATGTCTTAAGACATATAACAAGCTACTTGAACTAAATGTTGCGCCAGAAATTGCTCGGTCTATTCTACCACAGGGAATGTACACTGAGTTTATTGAAACTGGTTCACTTGCAGCCTATGTTCGTCTTTGTAATCTTCGTACCGACTCGCACGCCCAGCGTGAGATTCAAGAGTATGCAAATGCGGTGTGTGCAGTTATTGAGCCCCATTTTCCTCATTCATGGAAAGCAATGATGAATAAGAAGGATGCGGTCTAACAAAAATTGTAGAGGATCGGCCCACTAGAGGATTTTATAAAGGATGACGACTACAAAGGCATATTATGAACATGAACTTAGTACTTTTATGCTGACGCATCTTCTTCCTGCCAAGTCCACAGAGGGTTCTATTGCTGCTGTAACTGGTATGGGTGAAGTTAAAGGTAAGTGGAAGATTTCTGATGAGGATTATCCCAAGTTTCTTGACTTGCTTCATGATTATCTCTTTGTAAAACACGGGCGGTGTATGAATTTTGTTGAACAGCCACGAAAGGGTGAGCCCAAGCCTCTTCTTATTGACCTTGATTTCAGATATTCAGCAGATACGAGTCTTACTCGTGCTTTCGGTCTATCCCATATTGAATCCTTTGTTCATAGTGTTGTTGAAGGACTCAAGGAGTTCTTTGAACTAGAATCTTATGAGGTTCTTCGCTTCTTTGTTACACTGCGTCCTGCACCCTATAAGGAGGGTAGTAAGCAAAAGGATGGTGTTCACATCTTGTGCCCTGATATGGCTCTTTCAAATGAGAAGCAAGGCGTTCTAAGAAAGTGGCTTCTTAATAAAGATGCGGTAAAAAAATCGTTCGCAGATACAGGCTATACAAATCCTGATAATAATGTTTATGATGAGTGTATGACTCATAAGCAGGGTTGGATCTTCTTTGGCGAGTCTAAGCCAAATATTGCACCTTATCAACTAGACTCTGTATTTGCATACAATCCAGTCAATATGGAGTGGATTAAAGAAGATGTATTGCAGTATTCATCGCGAAATCTTATAGAGATTCTTAGTGTGCGGTATAATATTGTTGATGATATTAATACTGTAAAAGATGAAGCTGGCGATATGTATACAGGGCTACTTAATTCAAGTTCTGTATCCGTAGAACTTATAACAAATACCCCTACAGATGGAGAAAATGCTATTATTGATGCGATTAACTATATGTATGGTGGAAAGAGTCTAGAAGAACAAGAGTTTATTATGATTCGTAGATTTGTTCTTGAATGCTTGAAGGAGTCTTGGTGGGAAGATTATGACAAGTGGATTCGCGTTGGCTGGTGTCTAAATAATATTGGGCAAACTGAAGAAATGCTTGCTCTATATAAAGAATTTAGTGAAAAGTCTGGAAAGGCTGGAGAGACTGATTGGGAAAAGATTCGTCGAAATTGGTTTGGTGGAATGGGAAAGACTGGTGATGGGCCTCGTCTTACAGAGCGCTCACTAAGAAAGTGGGCACGCGATGATAATCCTGAAATTTATAAGGAAATTATTAACGGTAATCTTCATGAGTATATTCGTGCAGAAGTTGATGCATCTCATTATCATATTGCATGTCTTATGAAAAAGATGTATGGCAATAATTATGTTGCATCTGTAAATCCGAAGTCAACTGAGTGGTTTAAATATGATGATGAAATCAATATGTGGAGGCGTATTAATCAAGGCATTGAACTAAAAACTAAAATTAGTATTGATGTAGCATCCGAGATTGCAGTAGTTCGTGGATCTGTTAGCCGTGAATGGGGTGCAAAACAGCATGATGAGAAACTTAGAGAACATCTTTCAAAGAAAATAAAAGACCTTCTAAAAGTTGAAACACAACTCTATAGTAATGGCTTTACTGAATCTGTTATGAAGATGGCAACCCAGCAGTTTTGCGAAGAAGAGTTCATGAATAAACTTAATATTGATCCCTTCCTTTTCGGCTGTCGCAACGGAGTACTTGAACTTCGTGCAAAGGATGCCGGTAACGAGCGGGTTATCTTCCGCCAGGGGCGCCCAGAAGATTATATTAGT